>ERZ773272.576-NODE-576-length-14444-cov-23.023977_pt1 | contig 14444 bp, 9 predicted proteins | sample MGYA00511891_ERZ773272 | MGnify/ENA primary metagenome ERZ773272 (study PRJEB29015, sample SAMEA2738150) | human oral metagenome | biome: human oral; feature: human-associated habitat; material: saliva | place: China | collected 2198 ...
TCAAAATATTCACTCGTAATCTTGGAAGCAAAACGTGCCCACGAATTGGAAGCAGGTGCGCCAGCAACTCAAGGTTTCAAGTCTGAAAAATCAACTCTTCGCGCTTTAGAAGAAATCGAATCAGGAAACGTTACAATTCACCCAGATCCAGAAGGAAAACGTGAAGCAGTGCGTCGCCGTATCGAAGAAGAAAAACGCCGCAAAGAAGAAGAAGAAAAGAAAATCAAAGAGCAAATCGCTAAAGAAAAAGAAGATGGTGAAAAAATTTAAGGTTGGGGGGACTCAATCTTATTTTTTCTATTGCAAGAATGTACTGACAAGGAGGAGGTGAGAAGATGGCCGTAGCAAAAATTATCGTAGATGTACCCTTGATGCAGACGGACCAGCCCTATAGTTATAGGATTCCGGAGGAATTTGAGGGAATGCTGGAAGTTGGGATGAGGGTTCATGTGCCCTTTGGTAAGGGAAATCGCCTGATTCAAGGGATTGTTCTTGGTTTAGAGTCTCAATCGGATGAAGAAGAGACAAATCAAGATTTAAAAGAGGTTGCTGAGGTGTTGGATTTTTCTCCTGTTCTCACGCAAGAACAACTCTGGCTGGCTGAGGAGCTCCGCAAGTCCGTCTTCTCCTACAAGATCTCCATCCTCAAGGCTATGTTACCGGGATTTCTGAACTCCAGTTATGACAAGATTCTCTATCCTCTGGAAGGTCTGAGTCAGGAAGACCGAGAGCGCTTGTTTGGTTCAGAAGATTCGCTAGCCTTTTCTTCTCTAGATTTAGGCAAGCAAGCTGAAATGATGCGTTTGACTAGAAAAGGCTTGCTTGGTCTAGAATATCAGGCGATTGATCAAAAGAAGGTCAAGACCCAGTCTTGGTATGAGGTCCATGTTGAGCAGTTGAAAGAAATTGAGATTTCTGCACGTGCCAAGAAAAAGTTGGAATTGAGAGATTATTTGCTGTCTCATCCTGAGAGTGCTTCCTTGGCTAGTTTGTTAGAGTCCTACTCGCGGGAGCAAGTCAACTTTTTTGTCGAACAAGGTGCTGTTATCATAGTCCAAAAGGAAGTTCAACGCTCTGCTGCTTATTTTGAAGGCATTGAGGCAAGTAGACCTTTGGAGTTGAATCCAGAGCAAAGACAGGCGCGAGATGCGGTTGTGAGTGCTATCGGCAGTCATCAGCCTCCCTTCCTCCTTCAAGGGATTACAGGAAGTGGGAAGACCGAGGTTTACTTGCAGATTATCCAAGGAGCCTTGGAAAAGGGCAAGACAGCTATTTTGCTGGTACCTGAGATTTCCCTGACTCCACAGATGACGGAGCGTTTTATCGCTCGTTTTGGGGACAAGGTGGCTATTCTTCATTCAGGTCTATCCAATGGCGAAAAGTATGATGAATGGCGCAAAGTGGAACGTGGAGATGCTCAAGTTGTTGTTGGCGCCAGATCGGCCATCTTTGCTCCGCTAAAAAATCTGGGTGTCATCATTATCGATGAGGAGCATGAAGCGACTTATAAGCAGGACAGTAATCCCCGTTACCATGCCAGAGAGGTTGCTATTCTAAGGTCCCAGTATAATCAAGCAGCTTTGGTGCTTGGTTCAGCAACTCCTAGTCTGGAAAGCCGTGCTCGCGCTGGCAAAGGTGTCTATCAACACTTATGTCTGACCCAACGTGCCAATCCTTTGGCTAGGATCCCTGAGGTTCAAGTAATTGACTTTCGAGACTATATAGGACAAAATGAGACGTCAAACTTTACGCCACCTTTGTTAGAAGCTATTCAGGACCGTTTGGCTAAAAAAGAGCAGGTGGTTCTCATGCTCAATCGTCGTGGTTATTCTAGCTTTGTCATGTGTCGGGAGTGTGGGACCGTGGATACTTGTCCCAATTGTGACATTTCCCTGACCTTGCACATGGATACCAAGACCATGAACTGCCATTATTGTGGTTTTTCGAAGGATATTCCTCATGTTTGCCCCAACTGTAAGAGTCGAAGCATTCGTTACTATGGGACGGGAACTCAGAAAGCTTATGATGAGCTGGCAGAATTCTTTCCCCAGGCCCGTATTTTGCGGATGGATGTGGACACGACTCGTAAGAAAGGTAGTCACCAAGCTCTTCTTGACCAGTTTGGTCAAGGGGAAGCGGATATCTTGCTAGGTACTCAGATGATTGCCAAGGGATTGGATTTTCCAAATGTGACCTTAGTCGGAGTGCTCAATGCGGATACAGCCTTGAATTTGCCTGATTTCCGTTCTTCTGAGAGAACCTTCCAGCTCTTGACTCAGGTGGCAGGTCGTGCAGGTCGAGCTGAAAAAGCTGGTCAGGTCTTAATCCAGTCCTATAATCCGCAGCACTATGCTATACGATTTGCCAAGGATCAGGACTACGAAGGTTTTTATGCCTATGAAATGGGAATTAGACGACAACTCGGCTATCCGCCTTACTATTTCACCATTGGCATTACCCTTTCTCACAAGAAAGAAGAAGAGGTGGTCAAACGAGCCTATGAAGTTATGAACATTTTGCGCTCAGGCTTGTCAGATACCAGTCACATTCTCGGGCCAACGCCAAAACCTATTGCTCGTACCCACAACCTCTATCATTATCAGATTTTGATTAAATACCGTTTAGAAGATGAGCTGGGGCCGACTCTAAATCAGGTCTTGGCCTTGACTCAAGAACGGGAAAATAGTGAGCTCCGTCTCAGCATTGACCATGAGCCACAGCAATTTTTATAAGAAGGAGAAGATATGACAAAATTAATCTTTATGGGGACACCTGACTTTTCAGCAACAGTTTTAAAAGGACTTTTGACAGATGACCGTTACGAAATTCTAGCCGTTGTAACCCAGCCAGACCGTGCTGTTGGTCGTAAAAAAGTTATTCAAGAAACCCCAGTCAAGCAGGCTGCTAAAGAAGCTGGTCTTCCTATCTACCAACCTGAAAAACTATCTGGAAGTCCAGAGATGGAAACTATTATGAAGCTAGGAGCAGATGGAATTGTGACTGCTGCTTTTGGCCAGTTTCTTCCAAGTAAACTCCTTGATAGCATGGACTTTGCGGTCAACGTTCACGCGTCACTCCTTCCTAAACACCGTGGTGGTGCGCCTATCCATTATGCCTTGATTCAAGGGGATGAGGAAGCTGGTGTGACCATTATGGAAATGGTTAAGGAAATGGATGCAGGGGATATGATTTCTCGTCGTAGTATTCCAATCACAGATGAGGACAATGTCGGCACCTTGTTTGAGAAATTAGCTCTTGTTGGTCGTGATTTGCTTTTGGATACTTTGCCTGCCTACATTGCTGGTGACATCAAACCTGAACCACAGGATCCAAGTCAGGTTACTTTCTCGCCAAATATCAAGCCAGAAGAAGAAAAGTTAGATTGGACTAAAAGCAATCGTCAACTTTTCAACCAAGTTCGTGGCATGAACCCGTGGCCTGTTGCCCATACATTTTTGAAGGGTGAACGCTTTAAAATTTATGAAGCTCAAGCAGTAGAAGGTAAAGGTCTTCCAGGGGAAATCCTTTCAATCGGCAAGAAGGAATTGATTCTAGCTACCGGAGAAGGGGCCCTTTCTCTCAAACAAGTTCAACCAGCAGGAAAACCTAAGATGGATATTGCTTCTTTCCTAAACGGTGTTGGGCGCACATTGACAGTAGGAGAAAAATTTGGTGACTAAAATAGAAACGGCAAGAAGTGTTGCTCTTGAGGTGCTGGAAGATGTCTTTATCCACCAAGCCTACTCAAATATTGCTTTAAATAAACACCTCAAAGGGAGCCAACTCTCACCTACAGATAAGGGCTTGATAACAGAACTAGTCTATGGAACAGTAGCTCGCAAGCTCACTTTAGAATGGTACCTATCCCACTTCATCGAAGACAGGGATAAATTGGATAGCTGGATTTATTTTTTGCTCCTCCTAAGTGCTTACCAACTCAAATATTTGGACAAGGTTCCCGATCATGCCGTCGTAAATGAAGCAGTAGAATTAGCAAAATCTCGTAAAAAAGGTAGTGAAAAGCTAGTCAATGCTGTTTTACGCCGTATTCTACGAGAAGGATGGCCAGATATTGCCAGCATCAAGCGAAAAAATAAGCGTGATTCCATTGCCTATTCCCTTCCGGTTTGGCTAGTTGCAAAGCTCAAGGAAGAATACGGAGAGGAGCGAGCGCAGGCTATTTTTGAAAGCCTCTTGGTGCGTAACAAGGCCAGCATTCGTGTAACAGATCTAGGACGAAAAGAGGAAATCCAAGCCTTGTTGGAGGCCAGTACTTCATCCTTGTCTCCTTCTGGTCTGGTTAAGGAGCAAGGGCATTTTGCTGCGAGTGATTTGTTTGCAGAGGGAGCCATCACTATCCAAGATGAGTCTAGTCAATTAGTGGCACCAACTCTTGACTTGCAGGGTGATGAAATGGTTCTAGATGCTTGTGCTGCTCCGGGTGGGAAAACAGCCCATGTAGCTTCTTATCTCACGACAGGTCAGGTTACTGCTCTGGACTTGTACGACCATAAGTTGGAATTAATCCAAGAAAATGCAGAGCGTTTAGGTGTGGCAAACTGTGTCCAAACCCAAAAGCTTGATGCCAGAAAGGTGCATGAGTTTTTTGATCAGGATTCATTTGATAAGATTTTAGTAGATGCTCCCTGTTCAGGAATCGGTCTTCTGCGCCGCAAACCAGACATCAAATATAACAAAGAAACAGCAGATTTCGCGTCCTTACAGGAAATTCAGCTGGAAATATTAGGTAGTGTTTGTCAAACACTACGTAAAGGTGGTATAATAACTTATAGTACCTGTACTATCGTCTCTGAAGAGAACTTTCAAGTCGTTCAGGCATTTTTAGAAAAACACCCCGACTTTGAGCAGGTAAAACTAGAACATGAATGCAAGGATATCTTGAAGGATGGTTGTATTCTCATTACACCAGAATTGTATGGAAGTGATGGATTCTTCATCAGCCAATTTCGTAAGATATCGGATTAGGAAGGAACTGACATATGGAAATTTCAATATTAACGGATGTTGGTCAAAAACGAACAAATAACCAAGACTATGTCAACCATTACGTCAACAGAGCAGGTCGTACTATGATTATACTGGCTGACGGCATGGGAGGACACCGTGCTGGAAATATCGCTAGTGAAATGACGGTTACAGATTTGGGCATTGCTTGGGTAGATACACAAATTGATACTATCAATGAAGTTCGTGAATGGTTTGCTCATTTCCTAGAAGTAGAAAACCAAAAGATTCACCAGATGGGACAAGACGAAGCCTATAGAGGAATGGGAACGACGCTTGAAGCGCTTGCCATTATTGATAACCAGGCAATCTATGCTCATATTGGAGACTCTCGTATTGGTTTGGTTCGTGGAGAAGAATACAAACAGTTGACTAGTGATCATTCTCTTGTGAATGAACTACTAAAAGCTGGACAATTGACGCCAGAAGAAGCAGCAAGTCATCCACAGAAAAATATCATTACTCAGTCTATCGGACAAAAAGATGAGATTCAACCTGACTTTGGTATAGTGACTCTGGAAATGGGTGATTATCTCTTGCTTAACAGTGATGGTTTGACTAATATGATCTCAGGAAGCGAAATTAGTGATATTGTGACGAGCGATATTTCTTTGGCAGATAAAACGGCTACACTTATCCGTTTTGCTAACAAGGCAGGAGGTTTAGATAACATTACGGTTGCCCTTGTTTCTATGAACGAGGAGGCGACAGAATGATCCAAATCGGCAAGATTTTTGCCGGGCGGTACAGGATTGTGAAACAAATTGGTCGAGGAGGCATGGCAGATGTCTATTTGGCCAAGGATTTAATTCTAGATGGGGAAGAAGTGGCAGTTAAGGTCCTTAGGACCAATTACCAGACAGACCCGATAGCTGTAGCTCGTTTTCAGCGGGAAGCAAAAGCTATGGCAGATCTAGACCATCCTCATATCGTTCGGATAACAGATATCGGTGAGGAAGATGGTCAACAGTACCTAACGATGGAGTATGTAGCAGGACTTGACCTCAAGCGTTATATAAAAGAACATCATCCTCTTTCAAATCAAGAAGCTGTTCGAATTATGGGACAAATTCTATTAGCCATGCGTTTGGCTCATACTAGAGGAATTGTACACCGTGATTTGAAACCTCAAAATATCCTATTGACACCAGATGGAACTGCTAAGGTTACTGACTTTGGTATTGCAGTAGCTTTTGCAGAAACAAGCTTGACGCAAACCAATTCAATGCTTGGATCTGTGCATTATTTGTCACCTGAGCAGGCGCGTGGTTCAAAAGCGACTGTGCAGAGTGATATTTATGCCATGGGGATTATTTTCTATGAAATGCTGACGGGCCATATCCCTTATGATGGGGATAGTGCGGTTACCATCGCTCTTCAGCATTTCCAAAAACCACTTCCGTCGGTAATTGAAGAAAATCCATCGGTGCCTCAGGCTTTAGAAAATGTAGTTATCAAGGCAACGGCTAAAAAATTGACAGATCGTTACCAGTCTGCAGCAGAAATGTATGTTGACTTGTCTAGTAGTTTGTCTTATAATCGTCGAAGTGAACCTAAACTAGTATTTAATGACACTAACAAGTCTGATACTAAGTCCTTACCTAAGGTTCCACAAAGTACTTTGACTGCTATTCCAAAACCTCAAATTCAAAATTCGAAACCACAACCTAATAAGGTACCACCACAGCAGACCCCTGCTGAAGAATATGTAGAAAAACCTGTAAAAAAACGCAAGTTTAGATTTCGTTATTTGATGCTTTTAGCAACGATCGGACTGATTGCAGCTTCTCTGATGTGGATTTTATCTAGAACTCCAGCTACAGTAGAGATTCCAAATGTAGTAGGTAAGACTGTTGCAGAAGCAAAGGAAACACTAAAAAAGGCCAATTTTGAAATTGGTGAAGAGAAAACTGAAGCTAGTGAAAACATCGAAGAGGGCAAAATAATCCGTACAGATCCTGATGCTGGAACAGGTCGAAAAGAAGGTACGAAAATTAATTTGGTTGTCTCCTCAGGTAAACAATCTTTCCAAATAGGTAATTACATTGGGAAAAAATCAACAGATGTCATAGCTGACCTTAAGCAGAAGAAAGTTCCTGAAAATCTGATTAAGATTGAGGAAGAAGAATCGAATGATAGTGAGGTTGGAACTGTTCTCAGACAAACTCCGCCAGCTGGAACAACTTATGATTTAACAAAGGCTTCAGCAATTACTTTGACGGTTGCTAAGAAGGTAACAAGTGTGCCTATGCCAAGTTATATAGGCTCAAGCCTAGAGTTCACTAAGAATAATCTTATCCAAATTGTGGGTGTTAAAGAAGCTAATATTGAAGTAGTAGAGGTTTCGGCAGCACCTATAGGTACAGCTGAAGGTACAGTTCTGGAACAAAATCCAAAAGTAGGTGAAAAAGTTGATTTGAACAAGACACGGATCAAGATCTCAATTTATAAACCAAAAACTCATGTTGGAAATTCATCATCCAATCCTTCACAACGTAGAAATCAAAGTTCTACTACTGGAGGTGTCAATCGAGAAAACCAACAAGGGACTAACTCTGTTCTTATCCAACCAAATGGAGATGGAAACCAAGAGAATCCATAAAACTAATCCAATCTTTGTCATAATTTCGTGACAAAGATTTTTTTGATTCAGGATTTGTGATAAAATAGAAGGAGTGAATACAAGGAGGGAAGCGTGGAAGAATCTAAAGAATTAAATGCAGTTATTGATGTCATTATGCTAGTTGGCACTCTTCTTTTGAAAAGTGGGTCAGAGATTTATCGTGTAGAAGATAGCATGATTCGTATTGCTCATTCGCAAGGAATTATTGATTGCAATGTTCTTGCTATGCCAGCAGCTATTTTCTTCTCGATTGAAAACACTAATATTTCACGTATGAAACGGGTGACATCCTCATCGTATAACATCGAAAAAGTTTGTGATGTCAACCGTGTTTCTCGTCAATTAGTTGAGGGACAGATAGATTTAGATACAGCTTTCAGGGAATTATGTAATTTGCAAAAACAAGCCCTCCCTTATACCAAAGTTCAAGTAACTTTAGCAGCAACCTTTAGTGCTCCTTTTTTCTCAGTCATGTTTGGAGGAAATATCTATGATGCTGTGGGAGCAGCCATTGCTACCTTTTTTGGCTTTGCTTTCTCTCTTTATGTGGAAAAATTTATCAGAATTCCTTTTGTTACTGCATTTGCGGGTGCCTTTGTATTTGGGCTAATTTCCCAATTTTGGGCCCGTTATACTGGATTTCCTGCTACGGCAGATCTGATTATTGCAGGTGCGGTCATGCCCTTTGTACCAGGTATAGCCCTGACAAATGCTGTTCGGGATATTATGACCAACCATATCAACTCTGGTATGAGCAAGATGTTTGAATCCTTGCTTATTACTCTGGCTTTAGGGGCAGGCACCTCAGTCGCCCTAGTATTGATGACCTAATATGACACTAACAAGTATTTTACTCCAAGCTATTGCCAGTTTACTGGCCATTATTCCGTTTTTGATTGTACTAAATGTGCAACGTTCTATGCTCTTACCCTCAGGTATTTTAGGCATGGTTGTTTGGTTAATTTATTTCCTGCTAAAGGATCCGACAAATGTCATTGTAGCAACCTTCATTGCAGCTATTATTGGATCTTGTATTAGCCAGATCTTAAGTATTCTTTATAAAACCCCGGCTGTTGTCTTTATCTTAGCTATTTTAGCCCCTTTAGTACCAGGTTATTTAACTTATCGGACAACTGCGTTTTTCGTTATAGGTGATTATAGTCAAGCCATTGCCAGTGCTGCTTTGGTTGTTATGTTAGCTCTAGTTATTTCTATAGGAATGGCTAGTGGAACTATTATTCTTAAACTTTATTCTTATCTAGTTAAGCAAAAAAATAAATAGTAAATTTATAGAGAATGAATGCTTGGTATGGTGAACCAAGTATTTTTCTCTATTTTGTTGCTAAATATGGTAGAATGGTATTGAACGATTTTTTACATGAATGAACATACAGAGGTAAATATGACAATCGGTATTGATAAGATTGGTTTTGCGACTAGTCAATATGTCTTGAAATTACAAGATTTAGCAGAAGCAAGAGGAGTTGATCCTGAAAAATATAGTAAGGGTCTCCTTTTAAATGAGATTGCTATTGCACCAATGACTGAGGATATTGTAACCTTGGCAGCTAGTGCAAGCGCGTCTATTTTGACAGAAAAAGAAAAAGAAGAAATTGACATGGTTATCGTGGCAACCGAGTCAGGGATTGATCAGAGTAAGGCTGCTGCAGTCTTTGTTCACGGTTTATTAGGAATTCAGCCCTTTGCTCGTAGTTTTGAAGTAAAAGAAGCCTGCTATGGCGCGACAGCTGCCCTTCATTATGCCAAATTGCATGTGGAAAGTTCTCCGCAGTCTAAGGTCTTGGTTATTGCCAGTGATATTGCTAAGTATGGTGCAGCCACTCCTGGTGAACCAACCCAGGGTGCTGGTAGTGTCGCTATGTTGATTACTCAAAATCCACGCATTCTGTCATTTAACAATGATAATGTAGCTCAAACCCGTGATATCATGGATTTTTGGCGCCCAAACTATTCAAGTACACCTTATGTAAATGGCTTGTATTCGACACAACAGTATCTGGATTGTTTGATAACGACTTGGGAAGAATACCAGAAGCGTTATAACTGGACTTTGGATGACTTTGCTGCTATCTGTTTCCACTTGCCTTATCCTAAATTGGCCTTAAAAGGCTTACGCAGTATGATGGATCAGACTTTATCTGAGGAGAAACAAAATAGCCTCCAAGAAAATTTTGATAAATCGATTCTTTATAGTCAAATGATTGGGAATATATACACTGGTTCTCTTTTCTTGGGTCTGCTGTCCCTTCTAGAAAATGCCGAAAACTTGAAGGCTGGAGATAAACTAGCTCTTTATAGTTACGGAAGTGGTGCAGTTTCTGAATTCTTTAGTGTGGAATTGGTTGAAGGTTATGAAGCTTATCTTGATAAAGACCGTTTGAAAAAACTGAATCAACGTACAGCTCTATCTGTAGCTGATTATGAGAAAGTCTTTTTTGAAGAAGTTCAGTTGGATGAGATAGGCTCTACCCAATTCACAGGATACGAAAATCAAGATTATGCCTTAGTCGAGATTTTTGAACACCAACGTCGTTATAGTAAGGTAGAAAAATCATGAAGATAAGTTGGAATGGATTTTCTAAGAAATCATACTATGAGCGCCTTGAGTTGTTAAAAGCTCAGGCGCTCCTTAGTGCCGATAAGCAAACTAGTTTAGAGCAGGATGAGCAAGTCAGCTTGGTTGTTGCAGACCAAATGAGTGAAAATGTAGTGGGAACTTTTTCCCTTCCTTATTCCATTATTCCTGAAATTTTAGTGAATGGTAAGGACTACACGGTTCCATATGTGACTGAGGAGCCTTCGGTGGTTGCAGCAGCTAGTTATGCCAGCAAAATCATCAAGCGAGCTGGAGGCTTTACCGCCCAGGTACATGAGCGTCAGATGATTGGTCAAGTTGCCCTTTATCAAGTGCCTGATATGGATAATGCTCAGGCTCAAATTAACAGTCAGAAAGAGCAACTACTGGAACTTGCTAATCAAGCCTATCCTTCTATCGTCAAACGTGGAGGTGGGGCGCGTGATCTGCATGTAGAACAGATTAAAGGCGAAACAGACTTTCTAGTCATCTATCTCCATGTTGATACCCAAGAAGCTATGGGTGCTAATATGCTCAATACCATGCTGGAGGCCTTGAAACCAGTCTTAGAGGAACTCAGTCAGGGACAGAGCCTCATGGGTATTTTATCAAATTATGCTACGGATTCTCTGGTAACTGCAAGCTGTCGTGTTGCCTTTCGTTACTTAAGTTCTCAAAAGGATGAAGGAAGAGAGATTGCGGAGAAAATGGCCTTGGCTAGCCAGTTTGCCCAAGCAGATCCCTACAGAGCAGCTACCCACAATAAAGGAATTTTTAACGGTCTAGATGCGATTTTAATTGCCACAGGTAATGACTGGCGTGCCATCGAAGCGGGTGCACACGCCTTTGCGAGTCGAGATGGACGTTATCAAGGTCTCAGCTCTTGGCGTCTGGACTTGGAGACAGAAGAATTGGTTGGTGAGATGACTCTTCCTATGCCTGTGGCGACCAAGGGTGGCTCTATCGGTCTCAATCCTCGTGTAGCCCTCAGTCACGAACTACTGGGAAATCCATCTGCTAAAGAATTAGCACAGATCATTGTCTCTATCGGGCTTGCACAAAACTTTGCAGCCCTAAAAGCCTTGGTTAGCACAGGAATCCAACAAGGTCACATGAAGCTACAGGCCAAATCCTTAGCTCTCCTAGCAGGTGCCAGTGAATCCGAGGTAGCTCCCTTAGTTGAGCGCCTTATCGCAGATAAGACCTTTAATCTAGAGACAGCCCAGCGTTATTTAGAAAACTTAAGATCATAAAAAAACTCAGACGAGGGCAGTCTGAGTTTTTTTGTGCTTATACTCTTCGAAAATCTCTTCAAACCACGTCAGCTTCGTCTTGCCGTAGATATATGTAACTGACTTCGTCAATCTTATCTACAACCTCAAAGCAGTGCTTTGAGCAACCTGCGGCTAGCTTACTAGTTTGCTCTTTGATTTTCATTGAGTATTAAATGCTTTTTCCTGGTAATAGGGTGACTGGTAAGAAGTAGCCTGTTGTGGCGACTTCCTTGCCTTCGATCTTCTGTAATAGGAGATCAACCGTTAGGCAGGCAATTTCTTCCATAGGTTGTTTGATAGTAGCCAGTTGAGGGTAGTAATTCTCGATAAAGTAGGTACCATCATAGCCGATGACTTTAAGCTCTTCAGGGACAGAAATGCCCAGTTCTTGAGCGATTTTAATGACCAGAATAGCTGTTAAGTCATCTGAAGCAAAAATGGCGTCTGGTTTTTGACGGGTCAAGATATTTTTGATTTCCATTTCCTTTCTGACTGGAGAAAAGTCACTGGAAACATTGATAATAGGGGCATTTGGCAGAATAGATGCAAAACCAGCGTGGCGTAGCCCGGTTGGCGAATTGGAATTGTCATTCCCTGTAATCATGATGATAGACTGGGCTCCTGTCTTGACCAAGGTCTGGGCAGCAAGAACCCCACCAGCATAGTTGTCAGAGGAAACGACAGGAATGTCTGGTGACAGGTTTCGGTCAAAGGAAATAATCGGCGCGGTTACGCGATTGTAGTCTTCGATTCCCAAGTTGTGACTACCCGAAATGATGCCGTCTACCTGATTGGCTTCCAGCATTTCGATATATTCACGTTCCTTCTCAGAGTCGTGTTCACTGTTGCAGATGATGGTCTTGTAACCATTTTTAAAGAGTTGGTGTTCCAATTTGTCAATCAATTCTGCGTAGAAAACATTGGAAATATTGGGGAAAATCAAGCCGATTAACTTGGCTGATTTTCCTTGCAAACTACGAGCTAGGTTGTTGGGTTTATAGCCCAATTCCCGCATGGCTTCGTTGACCTTTTGAATGGTTTTTTCAGAGAGATAACCTTTTTTGTTAATAACCCGAGAAACGGTAGTAGGGCTGACGCCTGCAAGTTTGGCGACATCAGTTAGTTTTGCGACCATAATCTAATTCATAGTATCTTCCAGTTGGGTTCCCAGATTTGATGAGGATACCATTTTGATCCTCATGTGGGAAGACACGACCAGAAAATACTTTTTCTCCTTTATTGATGAAAATTTCAAAGACAGACTTGTCGATAAAAATCGTAGCAGTAGTAGCTTGATTATAGATAGGGCAAGAACGAGTAGTTCCAAATTCTTGGGCGTATTGCTCTCCAGCTTGGCTACGATCCACTGTCACTTGACCATTTACAAGGTCAAAGTTGATGGAAAGCCCCTTGCCTTCTTTATCAGCAAGTAAGACAATTTCGCTCTGACTATTGGCTTCTAAGTTGAGTTCGAGTTCGTAGGTGTTATTGGTTTGGGAACGGTTTGAGAAGGTTTCTTCAGAAGCTCGAAGGTCCTTGATAGCTGTGACTGGGTATTGGTAGAGTTTGCCGTCTTTGATAGTAAGTTCTTTGACCAAAGAGAAGGTTCCTTGGTGGTCAAAACGGTCAGATGGATATGAAACATCTGGTAAACCAAGCCAGCTAACTGCTAGAGCACGTCCGTCAGGAGCGTTGAATGCTTGAGTTGCATAGGCTTCGAAGCCATAATCCATGTTTTGAAGTGGAGACACAGCTACCATCTTAGCATTTTCAGGGTCAAAGGAAGCCCCAATCTTATACATATTTGGATAGATATTATCGTAGTCTAGAACTTTCTTATCCAATCCTTGTGGGCAGTAGAGAAGGACAGGTTGTTCCCCTACAAAGACCAGATTTGGACATTCCATCATGTAGGCAGTACGGTCGTTAGCAAAGTCAAGGTCGCCAACTGCTTGCCAGTTTGTGTAGTCGTTGTCTACAGCCTTATAAAGACGAACGAAGCCTTTTTTCTCCAAGTCCTGTCCACCGACGATAGCATAGTATTGACCTTTAAAGTTAAAAATTTGTGGGTCACGGAAGTGGTCAGTTGAGTCAGCTGGCTGGTCAATCAAGATCTTGTCAATCTTGCTAATCTTACCATCCTTATCCATCAAAGCCCCAATCTGGTAAGGGTGACGGATCCAGTTTTCATCACGGACATTTCCTGTATAAAATAGGAACAAGTTATCGCCAAACTGCATGGCAGAACCAGAGTAGGCACCGTGGCTATCTAATGGAGTATCAGGCAAAACTTTGACTCCGGTTTCTGTGAAGTGAACCAAGTCCTCACTTTCCAATTGCACCCAAGATTTCAAACCGTGGGCGGCACCGAAAGGAAAGTTCTGATAAAAAACAATCCACTTTCCATCAAAGTAAGAAAAGCCATTTGGGTCGTTGAGAAGTCCTGTTTTTGGCTCAACATGGTAATGAGTATGCCATGGAGATTGTGCCATATTTTCCTTTATATGTTGAATTTCTTCTTGCGTCCAATCTTGATAAAGTCTGTAACGACGCTCAGTTGTCCATTCCATTCATTCATTCCTCCGAAAATCTTATCACTTTTAATAGTAACCGTTTTCGACTAAAAAATCAAGTTTTTTATGTTAAAAAAGAGAAAAAACTGTCAAACGTTTATCATAAAATAAAAGTAGGCAATCAATCATCTATCTACAGAAAATTGAAAGAAAGTGAAATAAAATCCTTTTAAACTCAGATTTTAAACTATTTTTTTAAAGAACACTTTCATAAAGCTCTCACAATCTATCAAAATAAAAGACCTTCCTCTAAGAAACAAAGATTTTTTCTGCAAAACGCTTGACATATTTTTGAAAGATGATAAAATAATAGTCGTAGGGCGAATAAAATCGCTTTCAAACAAGAACAAAAT
>ERZ773272.577-NODE-577-length-14441-cov-21.747115_pt1 | contig 14441 bp, 8 predicted proteins | sample MGYA00511891_ERZ773272 | MGnify/ENA primary metagenome ERZ773272 (study PRJEB29015, sample SAMEA2738150) | human oral metagenome | biome: human oral; feature: human-associated habitat; material: saliva | place: China | collected 2198 ...
GCCCGAATTCTGTGCGCCCGGTGAGTTTGGCGCACCTTCGCGAACATCTGCAGGGATTGGGTGCTCAGGTGAGTTCCCAGCTGGCTAGTGGCGTTCAGGGTTCTGAATCCGGTGATTCCGTTGAGGTTACCGGTATTAGCATGGACTCCCGAGGTGTTCGCCCGCAGGACCTGTACGTGGCTCTGCCCGGTGCGAAGGTGCACGGCGCGCAGTTTGCTGAGGCCGCGTTGAATCTGGGTGCTTCCGCTATTTTGACGGATGCTGCCGGTGCGCAGCTGCTGGGTGAGGCGCCGGTGCCTGTCCTGGTGACTGAGAACCTGCGCGAGTACGTTGGTCCGTTGGCTGCGCTGATTTATGGTTCGGCTTCTTTCCCCGCTACTCACCGTTACGCGGTGACCGGTACGAACGGTAAGACCACCTCCACCTACATGTTGGAGTCGGTGTTCCGCACCGGCCTGGGTGTGAAGACGGGTCTGATTGGCACTATTCAGATTCTGATTGATGGTGTGTCGGTTCCTTCGAAGATGACCACCCCGGAGTCGCCCCACGTGCATTCGTTGCTGACCATCATGGGTGAGCACGGCCTGCGGTGCGCGGCGATGGAGGTGTCCTCCCACGCGATTGACTACCATCGTGTCGACGGCGTGAAGTATGCCGTGGCCGGTTTTACGAACCTGACGCAGGACCACCTGGACCTGCACGGCACGATGGAGCACTACTTCGAGTCGAAGGCGCAGCTGTTCACCCCCGAGCGCGCCGAGCTGGCCGTAATTACCGCGGACGATAGCTGGGGCGAGAAGATGCACGCCTCCGCCGCCGAGCGGATGGGGGCCGAGCACGTGCACCGCCTGGTGACCGCCCGCGGTGCCGGCCTCGCCGAGGTCCCCGCCGAGTTTGGCGAGCGCGATTGGGCCGTGGTCCGCGTGCAGCGCGAGGGTCTGGGCCACCGCTTCTACCTGGAGAACGGCGCCGGCGAAAGCATTGAGTGCTACACGGGCCTGCCCGCAGACTTCAACGTTTCGAACGCGGCCCTGGCCGCCCTCATGGCGTACCTCGATACCGATGCCGCCGAGCGCGAGCTGTTGCTGCCGGCCCTGGCCTCCGGTCCGGCGCTCACCCCTGTGGTGCCCGGCCGCATGCAGCTGATTTCGCTGGCGCCGCACGCCATCGTGGACTTCGCGCATAACCCCGACGGCCTGACCCGCGCGCTGGAGGCTATGGACCGCCCCGGTAACGGCAAGGTCATGATTGTGTTCGGCGCGACCGGCGAACGAGACCACCTCAAGCGCCCCATCATGGGCGCGATTGCCGCTCAGAACGCCGATATCGTCATCGTGACCGATGACGATCCGCACGGTGAAGAGCCCGCCCCGATTCGTGCCGCCGTCGAGGAAGGCGCGCAGAAGGCGCAGAACCGTCGCGCCCAGCAGATCCTGAACATTTCCCCGCGATCGGCGGCCATCGATACGGCGATTGCCCTGGCCACCGAGCACGATGCGATTCTCATTGCCGGCCGCGGCCACGAGACCGAGCAAGACGTCGACGGCGTGGACATCGCCCTGGACGACCGCGTGGAGACCGCTCGCGCGTTGCACGCCCACGGCTTCGAGGTGCTCCCCGATTACCGTCGCATGATTGACACCGCAGGGGCCGCGCAGGCCACCGAGACGACCGAGACCGCTGAAGGTAGGTAGAGAATGATTAAGCTCAGCGCCGCCCAGATTCTGGAGGCGACCGGCGGCACCGCAATCGGCCTGGACGGCCGTGAGGAGCAGGTGCACGCGACCTTCGCCACCACCGACTCTCGCGAAGTGGAGACCGGCACCCTGTTCGTGGCAAAGCCCGGCGCCGTCACGGACGGTCACAAGTTCGTTCCCACGGCGTTCGAGAGGGGCGCAACCCTTGCCCTGGTCGAGCGCGAAGTCGTCGACGAGCAGGGCGTTCCCTACCCGAGCATCCGCGTTCCCGACGTGGTGCTGGCCATGGGCGACCTGGCCCGCTACGCGATTGAGCAGATGCGCGCGCAGGGCGAGCTGACGGTCGTCGGCATTACCGGTTCGGCCGGTAAGACCACCACGAAGGACCTGCTGGCCGCCATCTTCACCCCCGAGGGCCCCACGGTCGCTCCGGTGGGTTCCTACAACAGCGAGGTGGGTGTGCCGCTGACGGTTTTCCGCGCGGACGAATCCACCCGCTACCTGGTCATTGAGATGGGTGCCGACCACGTGGGCAACATCGAATACCTGGCGAATATTGCGCGTCCCGACCACGGCGCAATCCTGAAGGTCGGTACCGCCCACGCCGGCGAGTTCGGCGGCGTGGACAATATCGAGCGCACCAAGGGCGAGCTGGCCGAGGGCGTTCAGCCCGGCGGCTCCCTCTCCCTGAACGCGGATGACCCGCGCGTGCTACGCATGGCCTCCCGCTCGGTCGCCCCCGTCACCTACTTCGGCGTGGGGGAGAAGACCGACGAAAACGGCCAGCCCTACGAGCGCTACGTGGCGGCGCTGAACCTGCGCACCACCGATGCCGGTTGCCCCGAGTTCACGCTGCGCCTGCCCGACGGCAGTGAGCACGAGATTTCCTCCCGCCTGATCGGTGAGCATCACGTGCACAACCTGCTGGCCGCTGCGGCTGTCGCCTACAACAGCGGTATTGCGGGCGAGAAGATTGCCCGCGCGCTCAACGGCGCGACGGCTGCCTCCAAGTGGCGCATGGCCCGCACCGACCGTGCCGACGGCGTGACTATCATTAACGATGCCTACAACGCCAACCCCGAGTCTATGGCGGCGGCGCTGCGCACTCTCGCACAGTTGGGCCGCACCGTGGACCCGGCGACCGGTCAGCCGCACCGCACCTGGGCCGTGCTGGGCGCCATGCTGGAGCTGGGCGATGTGTCCGTTCAGGAACACGATCACCTCGGCCGCCTCGTGGTGCGCATGAACATTTCGAAGCTCATCGCGGTCGGTGACATCGCTAAGCCCATCTACAACGCCGCGCACCTGGAAGGCTCCTGGGGCAATGAGGCGACCTGGGTTCAGACCCCGCGGGAGGCCGCCCAGATTCTGCGCGCCGAGCTGCGTCCCGGCGATATCGTACTCTTCAAGTCCTCGAACGGCGCGAAGCTGGGCCTGCTGGGCGACGAATTCGCCTTCGCCGAGGAGAGCTTCGGCTCCGCCGAGGACGAGGCCCCGACCTGGCTTTCCGCCGGCGACTTTGTTGAGGCTACCGACCTGAGTGAGCACCTGGCCGCCCACCTGGACGGTACCGAGTCCAGCACCTCCGCACAGACCACCAACGAAGGGTAACGCTTCATGATTACCGTGTTGATTGCAGGAATCCTCGGGTTCCTTATCTCCCTGACCGCGCTTCCGGTGTTCATCAAGAAGATGAAGTCCCTCAAGCTCGGTCAGCTGATTCGCGATGAGGGCCCCGCCGCCCACCAGTACAAGGCGGGCACCCCCACCATGGCCGGCCTGATTTTCATCCCGGCGGCGATTCTTGCGTACCTGCTGACCATGGGCATTAGCGCCGTTTTCTTCGGCACCTCGCCGCTGCCGAGCGCCACCGCGTGGCTGACCATCGCCTTTACCCTGGGCATGCTCGGTGTGGGCGCTGCGGATGACATCATGAAGTTCCGGCACAAGGGCAACGAGGGCCTGACCGAGCGTCAGAAGACCATCGGCCTGCTCGCGGTGACCGTTCCCTTCGCCTTCCTGGCTTTCCAGTTCCCCAACGAGTCTGGCGCGCGCCCCGCGTCCACCGCGATTTCCTTTGTGCGCGACCTGCCGATTGACCTCTTTGCCGCCGGTGCGGTGTTTGGGTCCATCCTGGTTGCCGTGTGGATTACCCTCATCTCCCTGTCGGGCACGAACGCCGTGAACTTCACCGACGGCCTGGACGGCCTGGCCGGTGGCGTGATGATGACGATTTTCTCGGGCTACCTGACCATCAGCATCTGGCAGTACGTGCACGCCTGCACCGCGGGCGCCGGCACCGCCTGCTACGACGTGCGCGACCCGGGTTCACTGGCGCTGATTGCCGCATCCTTGATCGGTTCCCTGGCCGGATTCCTCTGGTGGAACGTCTCGAAGGCGCAGATCTTCATGGGCGACTCCGGATCCCTGGCCCTGGGCGGTGCGATGGTTGCCTTCGCCCTGTTCACCCGCACCGAGCTCCTGCTACTGGTCATGGCACTGATTCCGGTGCTGGAGGTCTTCTCCGTAATCGTTCAGAAGTTTGTCTTCAAGGTCAGCCGCAAGCGCTCGGTTGCGGCGGGGGAGAAGCCCCTGCACGCGCACCGTTACTTCCGTATGACCCCCTTCCACCACCACATGGAGAAGACCGGTCTGAACGGCAAGTACTCAATCGATAAGAAGGGCCTGGAACCCGGCACCGTCAGCAGCGGCGAGGTGAACTCCGTGTTCCGCCTCTGGGTTGTCAACGCCCTGTGCGTGCTGGTGGCCCTGGCTCTCTTCTTCGGCGACTGGTTCTCTCAGACTTCTGGAGTGATTCACTAATGTCAACTATGGAACAGGACGCACTGCGCGCCCGCCGCGAGGCAAACGCCCAGGCGATTGCCGTCAACCCGGTGTACGAGAACGAGCGCCTAGCGCAGCTGACCAGTTGGGATGCCCCCTGGGCCGGTCTGCGCGTCGTGGTCGTGGGGATGGGCACCAGCGGTGACGCCGCCGCGGATGTGCTCGCGCAGTTGGGTGCGCGCATCACAGTTATCGACGGGGCAGACACCCCCGAGAAGCGTGAGCGCATCCAGGTTTACCGTAACGCGTACGGACCGGTGAGCGGCCTGTTCGGCCCCGAGCACATGCTCGCCCTGCCGCAGGTTGAGGGGGAGGACCCCGAGCTGGTCGTGACCTCTCCGGGTATTCGCCCCGACCACCCCGTGATGCTGGATGCCTACGAGCGCGGTATCCAGGTGTGGGGTGACGTGGAGCTGGCTTGGCGCCTCAACGACCGTGCCGGCCGCCCCAGCCCCAAGTGGCTGTGCCTGACCGGCACGAACGGCAAGACCACGACCGTGGGCATGACGGATTCGATTCTGAAGGCCGCGGGCAAGAAATCCATTCAGGTGGGCAACGTGGGCATGCCGATTGTGTACGCGATTGCCGACGATGAGCCCTACGAGTTTTTCGCGGTGGAGCTGTCGAGCTTCCAGCTGCACTGGACCTTCTCCCTGTCGCCCTACGCCTCGGTCGTGCTGAACATTGCCGAGGATCACGTGGATTGGCACGGTTCCTTCGAGCGTTACAAGGCCGATAAGGCCCGCGTGTACGAGAACACCCAGGTGGCCTGCATCTTCAACACCGACCACGCCGACACCCTGCGCATGGTGGAGGAGGCCGACGTGGTGGAGGGCGCTCGCGCGATTGGCTTCAGCGCCACCCAGATGCCTGCCGTGTCGATGCTCGGTCTGGCCGAGAACATCATCGTGGACCGGGCCTTCCTGAAGAACCGTTACAACGAGGCGCTCGAACTGGGCGTCGTGCAGGATTTGGCCCCCGCGCCGGGTAAGATGCCGGCCCAGTACACGGTCGAGAACGCCCTGGCCGCGGCCGCCCTGTGCCGTGCCGCCGACATCGAGCCGAAGGCCGTGGGTGCGGGTCTGCGTTCCTTCAAGACCGGCGCACACCGCAACCAGCTGGTGGGGTACGCCAACGACATCATGTGGGTGAACGACTCGAAGGCCACGAACCCGCACGCGGCCAATGCCTCGATGAGCGGTTACCCCTCGCTGGTGTGGATTGCCGGTGGCCTGTCGAAGGGCGTGGAGTACGACGAGCTGATTACCGCTCACGCCAAGCGTCTGAAGGCCGTGCTCATCATCGGCACGGACACCGCGGGTCTCAAGGCAGCTCTGGCCAACCACGCCCCGCAGGTTCCGACCTACAACCTGACCGCCTCTGTGGCCGACCCCTCGGACGGCATCGCCGTCATGAACGCCGCGGTGGCGAAGGCCACCGAGATCGCTCAGCCGGGTGACACGGTGCTGATGGCACCGGCCGCGGCATCGATGGACCAGTTCAAGAACTATGCGGTGCGCGGCGAGGCGTTTGCGAACGCCGTGGCCGATCAGCTGGCCCAGTCGTAGCCTATTCGGCCCCGGCCGGTACCCTAGCGTGTAGCGGCGTTCGCGGCCCGTGCCGCCTAAGCCGCGCTCTCGGGGGTGGGACGTTTTGGGTTCCACCCCCGCCTCTTTTCCCAATTGTTATCGCCGCCGCGATTCATCGCTGTGGGTTGCGGCGTTCCAAGCCTTAGGAGGGCATGTGAGTACCAGCGCATCCTCGAAGCGTTCTGCGTCTTCGCGGGCTGGCCGTTCCGAACAGACCGGGCACGCCTCGTCCCCGTGGACTGCCCTGAAGGAGATGACGGCACCGGCCCGTTCGTTTGGCAAGCGCCTGTACCGTCGCGGTCTGAAGGCTGACCTGTGGGATGTGCCGGTCATGCTACTGGTGACGACCCTGGGTTTGGCGATTTTCGGCTGCATCATGGTGCTCTCGGCTTCGAGCGTCACCATGATTTCGCAGGGCCAGTCGCCGTTCTCTCAGGTGTCCTCGCAGATTCTCTTCCTGGTGCTCGGTGTGGTGGCGATGGCCGTCATTACGAATATTCCGGTGGGGTGGTATCACAAGCAGGTCGTGGTGAACGCGATGCTTGCGGTGGCCCTGGTGCTGCAGTTGGCGGTGGTGGTTATCGGCGTCGAGGTGAACGGTAACCGTAACTGGATTAAGCTGGGCCCCGTACAGATGCAGCCTTCGGAGTTCTCGAAGCTTGCAATCGTGATGTGGCTGGCGTGGGTGTATAACCGCCAGGGCGATATTTCGCGGAGCTTCTGGCGTACCCTGTTCCCCTCCATCTACGGTGTGGGCGCCCTGATTCTGCTGATTATGGTCGGCGGCGATATGGGTACGGCCCTGGTGTACGGCTTCATTTTCCTGGGCATGATGTGGATGGCCGGTGCCTCACGTCGGTCAATGCTGCAGATTGGCGGCGCGGTTGCCGCGCTGGCCCTGTTGGGCGTTTTGAGCAGCCCGAACCGAGTGGCCCGTATCTTCGGCATCTGGGGTTCGTGCACGAACGCTAACTGTGATCAGGCGAACTCGGGTGAGGTGGCGTTGGCGACCGGTGGCTTCCTGGGCGTTGGCCTGGGCCAGTCGCGCCAGAAGTACAACTATCTGGCAGAGGCTCACAACGATTACATTTTCGCGATTATTGGCGAGGAACTGGGCCTTCTGGGCACGATGGCGGTTCTGCTGCTGTACGTGGGTCTGGTGTACTGTGCGGTGCGTATCATGCTGCGCACCGCCGATCCGCTGGTGCGCCTGGCGACGGGCGGCATTATGGTGTGGCTGACCTCTCAGGCCATCATCAATATGGGTATGGTGTCCCGTATTCTGCCGGTGATTGGCGTGCCGCTGCCCTTTGTCTCCTATGGTGGTTCCTCGTTGCTGTCTTCGCTGTGCGCGGCGGGCCTACTATTGGCCTTTGCCCGGCAGACGCCCCTGCGAGGCGCGACAGCCCCGTCGAGCGTTGAGAACCAGAGCGCTCGCGAGATTCGCCGCGCAAACGCCGATTGGAAGCGCCGCCTGCCCCTGCAGGCCGTGGTGGAGCAGGAGGCCGCGGAGCGTGCCGAGGCCGGTGGCCACCTGATGCAGGAGCAGCATCCGCTGTCGAAGCTGGGCAGCCTGAGCGGTTTTGTCCGGCGCTGGTTGGGCTTTGATCCGGAGCAGCGTCGCGAGTTGAAGCGCATCGAACAGCAGCGTGAGGCAGAGCGCGCCCGCGAAGAGGCCCGTGCGGCTCGTGAGGAAGCGGCCCGTGAGAAGGCTGAGCGGCAGAAGCTGGCTCGCCGTGCCCGTGAGGAGGCCGAGCGGCAGAAGGCCCTGGAGGAGGCCGAGCGGCAGAAGACGGACCGCGAGAAGGCGGCCCGCACGAGGGAAACCCGAGAGCAGAAGGCCCGAGAGCGCCGAGCCCCCGGCAAGGCTGCACCCGGCAAGGCCGAGCAGTCCCGACCTGCCCGCCCGGTTCAGCGTCCGGCCGAGCAGGGCTCGAAGGAACAGCAGACCCGAGGCCGGCGTCCCGGGCACAGGGAGCGTCGTCGTCCGCAGAATCAGCGCGGTGGTCTGCCCGCCGGCCTGCAGCCTCTGCATCCCGAGGACCGCGCCCGCCGAGCTCAGCGTCAGCAGCGTCAGCACGGTCAGTCGCCGCGCCGTCAGCCCGGTGGGGGAGAGCGGTAGAGAGATTTTCCGAGGTGGACAGCGGTCGAGAACGGCCTTACCTCTCGGCCCCGCGTTCCTTCAAAGCGCCCCCGACCTGCGCTACAGCTCGCGGTCGGGGGCGTTCCGCCGCGCTCTGTGGTGCGGAACGATAGCGTAAAATGATGCTGTACCGATGTATTGGGAGAGAGACCTATGACGAAGAAGGCACCCTCTATAGTCTTCGCCGGTGGTGGCACCGCCGGTCACATTAATCCTATGCTTGCGATTGCCCGCGCCGTTCGCGACCTTGAACCGAACGCCAAGATTCTGATGCTGGGCACCTCCGACAAGATGGAAGCCGACCTGGTTCCGGCGGCCGGCTTCGATATCGAGTTCATTCCCCGCGCGGCCTTCCCCCGTAGCATTAGTCGCGCGGCGCTTGCCTTCCCCGCAAAGTTCCTGGGCGGCCTGTCGAAGACCCGCCGCATCCTTAAGGACGCCGAGGCCGACGTCGTGGTGGGCGTGGGCGGTTACGTGTGCCCGCCGGCGTACCTGTCTGCCTTCTTCTCGAAGATTCCCGTGGTCATTCACGAGGCGAACGCGAAGCCCGGCCTGGCTAACCGTCTGGGCGGTCGCTTCGCGAAGTTTACGGGTGTGGCCTTCCCCAATACACCCTTCCCGCACGCGACCCTGGTGGGCATGCCCATGAAGGATGAGATTGCCTACCTGAACCGCGACGCGCACCGTTCGAAAGCCCGCCGCAACCTGGGCCTGGACCCGGAGAAGCCCACCGTTATCGTGACCGGTGGTTCGCTGGGCGCGCTGAGCCTGAACAACGCCGTGTCGGCCTGCCGTGATCGCTTCGCAGAGTGGGACTTCCAGATTCTGCACATCACCGGTAAGGGCAAGACCGTTCTGGACGAGAACGGCGAGCCCCTGAGCGCCCCGAACTACCGTCAGATTGAGTTCAGCAACGGCATGCAGGACGTGTACGCCGCCGCCGATCTGCTGCTGGTGCGCGCCGGTGCGGCCACGGTGAGTGAGGTTGCCGCGGTGGGTGTGCCCGCTATTTTTGTGCCGCTCCCCATTGGTAATGGTGAGCAGGCCCTGAATGCTCGTTCCCTGGTGGAGGCCTCCGCGGCCCTGCTGGTGAAGGACCCAGAAGTCACCGGTGAGTGGTTTGCCCGTGAGATTCCGGAGCTGATGGCAAACCCCGAAGAACTGGAGCGCATGGGCGCTGCAGCCTATAAACTTGGTATCCGTGACGCGGCTCGCGTTATGGCCGAAGCAGTATTGAAGGCAGCTGAGAACTAATGACTGAACTGATGAATCTTGAGATGGTGCTGCCGGCACCCCTGAACCCGCCGTTCCCCGAGCGCCACGCGATGGACGCGCTGGGTCGCGTGCACTTCATCGGCATCGGCGGCGCGGGTATGAGCGCTATCGCCGCGCTGATGCTGCAGGCCGGCGTGACCGTGAGCGGTTCGGACCGCGCGGAATCTTCGGCCGTTGAATCGCTGCGTGCCGCCGGCGCCCACGTGAGCGTGCCCCAGTCCGCTGAGAACATCGTTGACGTCGATACCGTGGTGATTTCCACCGCGATTCGTGAGGATAACCCCGAGCTGGCCGCTGCCCGCGCGCAGGGCCTTCCGGTTCTGCACCGCTCCGAGGCGCTGGCCGCCGTGATGGGGCTTTCGCAGGTGGTGGCGGTGGCCGGTACCCACGGTAAGAGCACGACCAGCTCCATGATTTCAGTGATGTTCGATCAGCTGGGCCGCAACCCCTCCTTCGCTGTGGGCACCGTGATCGCCGGTCGCGGCACGAATGCGCACCTGGGCGCGCAGGGCCCCGACTCGATTTTTGTGGCCGAGGCCGACGAATCGGACGGCTCCTTTGTGCGTTACCGCCCGGCGATTGCCGTGGTGACGAACGTTGAGCCCGACCACCTGGACTTCTACGAGACCGACGAGCGCGTCTTTGAGGCGTTCAACCGCTTCGTGGGTTCGCTGGCCCCCGGCGGCGTGCTGGTGACCTGCGCCGATGACGCCGGTGCCGCCTCCCTGGCCGCCCGTTCCCGCGCGGCTGGCGTGCCGGTCGTGACCTACGGCGAGTCCGAGGATGCCGACCTGCGCATCCGTGAGATTACGAGCGCGGGTTCCTCCTCTTCGTCGACGGTGGAGTGGTCCTTCGAATGTCGCGGTGAGCGCTTCGAGGGCAAGCAGGAGCTGGCGCTGAAGGTTCCCGGCATCCACAATCAGCTGAACGCCGCGGCCGCCTTCATCACCGCGTTGCTGACCGGTGCTCAGGGCCCCGAAATCGCCGCCGCCCTGGGTGAGTTTGTGGGTGCTGACCGTCGCTTTACGCTGCGCGGCGAGGTCGCGGGAGTGAAGGTCTTCGACGACTACGCACACCACCCGACCGAGGTGTTCCGTGCCCTGCAGACCGGCCGCACCGTGGCCGATGGTCACAACCTGTACGTGATTTTCCAGCCGCACCTGTTCTCGCGCACCCGCGAGTTCGCGAAGGAGTTCGCGGAGTCTCTGTCGATGGCCGATCGCGCCTACGTGCTGGATATCTACCCGGCTCGCGAGCAGCCCATCGAGGGCGTGACCAGCGAGCTGATTACGGGCGCCGGTTTCTCCGAGGTGCGCTACGCGACCGCGGAGAGCGCTATCGAGGACATCGCCTCGTACGCTCAGAGTGGCGACATTGTGATGACCGTTGGCGCCGGCGACGTGACGGCTCTGGGCCCGCGCCTGCTGGAGGCCCTGCAGATTCGTTACGACGGCGACCTGACCAAGAAGTCGGAGGCTTAGGCTGTGCCGATGAGTCCCATGCCCCCGTCGGAGGGGCATTCGCGCGCGCCGAAGGCCCCGCGCTCGCGTGCTCGTCGGCGCGCCCAGGAGCTTGCGCAGGAACAGCCTGCGGCTCAGCACACGGCGGAGGCGCAGCCCACCGCTGACGCGCAGACCCCCGCGGCCGGTGTCCCCGCGACCGGTGCCCCTGAGCAGAAGAAATCTCATGGGTCTGAGTCTCAGACCTCTGGTTCTCACTCGGGCACTGCCTCCACCGTGGGTCGTCGCCCCTCGGGGGCTACGATTCGCCCCACCAGCCCGGCTCGTGCCGAGAGCGTGGCCCTTGTGGACGGCGCGATTCGTCGCGTGCCCGCGGCTACCTCCGGTTCGCAGGAGCTCTTCGACGTGGAGGCCTTCGAAGATTCTCCCAAGGAGACCGAGAAGGCATCCGGCCGGTCGGCGCAGGTTGAAAGCGCGCGGGCTGAAAATGCGAAGGACGCGGCGGGGGAGAAGCCCAGCGATAAGCACGGCGAGAAGACCGAAAAGGGCGCCGACCGGGCCGACAAGACCGGCGACGGTGATGCTTCTTCCGAGCGGAAGACTTCCGCCGACTCCCCGTCGGCGGGGGACGATTCCGCTGAGACCGAGCCCGCAGAGCCCGCCGAGCAGGCCCGCCCCGCAAGCCGCTTCGGCCGCTGGCGCGTGGAGCGAGAACGACAGCGCGCCGCCGAGATCGAGAAGGAACGCGAGCGTGAGCGCCGGGAGGCACAGCACGAGCGCATCCTGAAGGATCCCGGTCTGGACGGCCTGCGTGCCGAGGAGCGTCCGCGCAAGGAGCGCACCCCGCTCACCCGGGCCCGCAAGCTGCTGTACACGGCGATTGCGCTGGCCCTCGTGGCGGTGCTGTACGTGGTGCTGGTCTTCTTCTCGCCCCTGCTGGCCACTCAGACCATCACGGTACGCGGTGCCTCCCTGCTGGAAACCACCCAGGTGGAGCAGAAGCTGGAGCCCCTGCGCGGGGTTCCGCTGACACGCATCGACGAGAAGCGCGTGCGCGAGCTGATTGGTCAGGACAATGTGCTTCGCAGCGTTCAGGTGGAGAGCCGCCCGCCGCACGAGCTGGTGGTGACCCTGAAGGAGCGCACCGCCATCGCAATCGTCAAGGAGGGGGAGACCTACCATACCGTGGACACCGACGGGGTGAGCCTGATGGAGTCTTCCTCCGAGCCGAGCACCTCGGTTCCCCTGGTACGATTGAATGGTGATGACCCGCAGCATTCGGATGAGTTCCGCACGATTTCGACGGCCTTGTCAGCGATGCCGGCTGAGCTTCTGGCTCAGGTGAAGGAAGCGAGCGCGACCTCAACCTCGAGTATTACCCTCACGCTGCGGGATAATACGACGGTGCAGTGGGGTACCGCCCAGGAGAGCGAGCTGAAGGCTAAGGTGCTTCTGTCGCTCCGCCAGGCGGTAGCTCAACGGGCTCAGGAAGAAGCCTCTTCAGGTGCCCAGGCGCAGAAGGTGACCGTCTATGACGTGTCGGCCCCGCGCGTACCGGTGACCCGTTAGGGGAACTACCAATGGGCGCTTTCCCTCCCCTTTTTGTGTGAATTCCGCAAAAAGAGGGGGTAATTGCGCTGTGTAGCTAGGAACCACCAAAAACAGTTTGGTATCCTAACAGATAAAGTCATTCTTTAGAGGAAACCTTTAGGCTTAGATTGAGCTGGGGGTCTTCCGAAGCTGGAACACGGAACAATCGAGGATTACATGGACGCTGGAACTCCCCAGAACTACTTGGCAGTCATCAAGGTCGTTGGTATCGGCGGCGGTGGCGTCAACGCAGTCAACCGCATGATTGAGGTTGGTCTGCGCGGCGTTGAGTTCATTGCTATCAACACTGACGCTCAGGCTCTGCTGATGTCCGATGCAGACGTTAAGCTGGACGTTGGTCGTGAGCTGACCCGCGGTCTTGGCGCGGGCGCAAACCCCGAGGTTGGCCGTCAGGCAGCCGAGGATCACTCGCAGGAAATTGAGGAAGTCCTCAAGGGCGCAGATATGGTCTTTGTGACCGCTGGTGAGGGTGGTGGCACCGGTACCGGTGGCGCACCCGTCGTGGCACGCATCGCCCGCTCCCTGGGCGCTCTGACCATCGGTGTTGTGACCCGCCCCTTCACCTTCGAGGGTCGTCGCCGCTCCAACCAGGCTGAGACCGGTATTGCCGCTCTGCGCGACGAGGTCGACACCCTGATTGTGATCCCGAACGACCGACTGCTGTCGATTTCGGACCGCAACGTGTCGATGCTGGACGCCTTCAAGTCGGCAGACCAGGTGTTGCTCTCCGGTGTTCAGGGCATTACCGACCTGATCACCACCCCGGGCCTGATTAACCTTGACTTCGCTGACGTTAAGTCCGTGATGCAGGGTGCCGGTTCGGCTCTGATGGGTATCGGCTCGGCCTCGGGTGAGGACCGCGCCGTGAAGGCAGCCGAGCTGGCTATCGCCTCCCCGTTGCTGGAAGCATCCATCGACGGTGCGCACGGCGTGCTGCTGTCGATTCAGGGTGGTTCCGACCTGGGTCTGTTCGAGATCAACGAGGCTGCACGCCTGGTTCAGGAAGTGGCTCACCCCGACGCCAACATCATCTTCGGTGCCGTCATTGATGACGCCCTGGGTGACGAGGCTCGCGTGACCGTGATTGCCGCTGGCTTTGACGCCGTGAACCCCGAGACCAACTCGAACGCTTCGGCTTCCGCTCAGCCCCAGCGTGCACAGGGCTCCTTCGGCGGCTCGAACGCTGCCGCTCCGGCTTCTAACGGCTACGGCTTCAACGCTCCCGCCGCCGCTCCGGCTTCCACCGGCGCCGCTGGCTTCGACGTTGATCTGCCCCCGGTCGTTGAGGAAGCACCGGCTCGCCGCGACACCCTGGACGTCCCCGACTTCCTGAAGTAGTCGCGCCGCGTGCGTCAGCACGCCGCCCCGTAGGGTTTTGATGGAGGGGAGCTGAGAATAGTCCAACTGTTCTCAGCTCCCCTTCGCTCTACCCGCTTTCGACCCGAGCACCCCGTCAGCCCCGAGAAAGACATAATGATGAGCAACGCCCCCGAAACGCCGCTGCTGGCCACCGCCGACACCCGCATCCTAGGGCCCTGGCGCGTGCTGGTGGGGTTTACCTCCCGCGAGGCGGGGAACCTGGGCCTGCACGTGGACGATGAGCTGGGCGGCGGCATGAACGCCTCCATGGTGCGCACCCTCAACCACCGTGCGGCGCTCGAGGAGGCGTTGGGTGCGGGACCGTTCTTCTACCTGAACCAGGTGCACGGCGTTGAGGTGGCCCGTCCCGAGGACTACGACCCGGCCTCCTACGCGCCGGGCGCCCCCGCAGAACGCACCGTCGAGCGCGCCCGCGCCATCGCGAAGCTGGCCCCCGTGGCCG
>ERZ773272.578-NODE-578-length-14440-cov-5.081196_pt1 | contig 14440 bp, 9 predicted proteins | sample MGYA00511891_ERZ773272 | MGnify/ENA primary metagenome ERZ773272 (study PRJEB29015, sample SAMEA2738150) | human oral metagenome | biome: human oral; feature: human-associated habitat; material: saliva | place: China | collected 2198 ...
ACCTTTGATTTTACTGAACTATTTGCCTCTGTCATTATTATGACACGAGACCCACTTGTAGGGTCATATATTTTTATTTCTTTTTCTCCTTTTAAGTGTTCTGCAACAATTTCCGACATCAAAACAGAAACCTCATGAGGAGTATAGAATTCACCAGCCTTTTTACCTGCATTTGCAGCAAACTGACTTATCAAATATTCATATATAAAACCAAGTACATCATAGTCTTGCTTTCCATCCATTGGAATATCTTTAATCAACTGTAATAATCCACTTATAGCCTTAGTCTGTGAATTTGAGCTATCTCCTAGCTTACTAAGACCCGTCTGTAGAGTATCAAATACCTTATCAAAAACTTTTTTATGAGTCGGATAAATCAACCTATTAAAGGCAGACAAGGCATCTCTTACATCTGACACATCAAAATCTCTCCCCTTAGAAATCCAAGTTGAAAACAAATTTTCATAGGAAATAAAGTATCCAATATTTCTCTGTACATATTCTAATATATCAATATCATCTTCTCTTAGATCTTTAATATCTGCATCATCAAAGTCATTTTCCTTTAAAAATTTGATTTCCTGGTCTGACAAATACTTGTAAAATATAAATCCTAGAATGTAGTCCTTATATTCATTTGCTTCAATCTTAGAACGCATTTTATTTGCTGACTCCCAAATTCTATTTGCAAGTTCCTGTTTGTTCATTGCTCTTCCCCTATTTTATCCTTTTTACATAAATTAACCTAAAAACATATTTCTAAATTATATATACTATCCAAATATAGCATCAGTGAACGACTCTGCATCAAAACTCTGCAAGTCTTCAGCCCTCTCACCGACACCTATCAGCTTGACTGGCACATCAACTTCTGACTTAACTGCTAGGACTACACCACCCTTGGCAGTACCATCCAGCTTAGTCAATACAATACCTGTTATATTGGCAACTTCCTTAAAGGTCTTGGCCTGGCTAACTGCATTCTGGCCTGTAGTAGCATCTACTACCAACAGGACCTCCTTCTTGGCCTCTGGGTATTCCCTGTCAATTATCTTAAATATCTTGCCCAACTCGTTCATTAGGTTGGCCTTGTTGTGGAGCCTACCTGCTGTATCGCATATCAGTAGGTCTACCTTTCTAGCCTGGGAGGCTTTGATGGCATCAAATACTACTGCTCCAGGGTCTGCTCCCTCATGGTGTTTGATAATATCTACATCTATCCTCTTGGCCCAAATATCCAACTGCTCAGTTGCTGCTGCCCTAAAAGTGTCTGCAGCTGCCAACATAACTTTTTTACCATCTTTCTTGTATCTCTGGGCTAACTTACCAATTGTAGTAGTCTTACCTACACCATTCACACCAACCATTACTATTACTGCTGGTCCTGGATTGATATCAAGTTCAGAATTGCCTTCCTTTAGGATAGAGGCAACTATTTCCTTCAACAGATCCCTTACCTCTAGAGGGTCCTTTACCCCTCTTTCCTTGATCATATCCCTTAAACGGTCTATTATTTCCATAGTAGTTGTAACACCTACATCGGCAGTTATAAGGATTTCTTCTAGGTCTTCTAAAAGCTCTTCGTCTATCTTTGTGTAAGACTTTAAAAGGCTGTCTATCCTACCTGTTATATTATCCTTAGTCTTTGATAGACCTGCTAGTAGCCTGGCAAAAATACCCATCTTTTCCTGACCTTCTTCCTGGGTAGGATCCTGGCTATCATCACCATCTACTTCTTCTAATGTTTCATCTTCTGTATTTTCTTGTCCAGCCTGGTAATCAGCCTCTTCAGTTTCTTCATCTTCATCAGCTTCTTCAGTTTCTTCAGTTTCTTCCACCTGGTCATTTTCTTCCTCTATTTTTCTCTCCAAAGCCTCTTCACTAGTGCCTTGGTCCTTTCTTCCTTCTTCCTTAGTCTCTTCCTGGAAAACTTCTTCATCTATTTCTTGGTCCTGGTAAGCTTGATCACTGATTTCTTCCTGAATTTCTTCTTCACTAAGCCCTTCTTCCAAGTTTACTTCCTGGTCAGGGTTTTCATTTTTGTTTTCATTTTTCTTCCAAAATTTAAACATAAAATCCTCCTATATATCTATCTAGGAATTTTCCACCATTTCCTGGGCCTCTTTTAGCTTGATGCCTATAATTGATGAAATTCCCTTTTCCTGCATAGTTACACCGTATATAAAGTCTGCAACCTCCATAGTTCCCCTCCTGTGAGTAACTGCTATAAACTGGGTATCCTGACTTAGTTCCTTCAGGAAGTCACCAAACCTATATACATTTACATCGTCTAGTGGGGCTTCGATTTCGTCAAGTATACAGAAAGGTGTTGGCTTTGATATAAGGATGGCAAATAGGATGGATATAGCAGTAAGGGCCTTTTCTCCACCGGATAGCAAGGAAAGATTTTTCATCTTCTTGCCTGGAGGCTGGGCAGTTATCTCTATATCACACGAAAGTACATCATCCATGTCCGTAATCCTTAGGTTGGCACTTCCGCCACCAAATAGCTTCTTGTATACCTCTACAAAATTCTTATTTATAATATCGAAGTTGGATAAGAATTCACTTTCCATACTTGCCACTAGGTCTCTTATTAGGGCGTTCAGGGAAACTATAGACTCTTCAAGGTCCTGCTTCTGTTCTGAGTAGTATTCATACCTCTCTTTGACCTCTGCATACTCTTCTATGGCGTCTAGGTTTACATTACCTATTGACTTGATCTTCTTCCTCAGAGCCTCCATGACTTTATAGTCAATTACCAGGTTTTCATCCCTATATTCTAGGGCCTCCTGGTAGTCTAGGTTATATCTTTCAAATATATTTGCCTGAAGATTGTCCCTACTTGTAATGGACCTGTCTAGCTTAGCTTCAAGCTTGTACTTATCTTCTCTAAGCTCATTAAAGTCCCTCTCTCTTGACCTTAGTTCAGCCTTGGCCTCATCTAATGATAGTCTAATATCATCCCTATCAGCCTTCTTATCCAAGATCCTTCTTGAGAAGTCTTCCTTAGTCTGGTTGAGAGTCTCTATCTGGCTTGTATAGGTTTCTATCAATAGGTCGTAGTCGTTAATTTCATTGTTATTTTCCTTTATTGACTCAAGTAAACTCGACAGATTTTCCTGAGACTTCTTCATACCACTTTCTATTCTTTCAACCTCTGCCAGGTTATTTTCAAATATCTGTTTAGCCCTAACAAGGTCTAGGTTCTTATCATTGAATAGCTTTAGGCATAGATCATGCTTTTCCCTGGCCTCATTTAGGCTGTCATTTAGGGCTTGAATCTGGTCAAGATTTCCCTGTCCTTCCCTGTCTAAAGCCTCTAGTTGGGCTCTACACTTGTCAAAGTCAGTCTGGTTTTTTTCTATCTGCTTATCTATCCTAGCAATTTCTTCCCTGCTAGTATCAAGGTCTGCCTTCCTGTCTCTTAGCTTGGCCTCTGCCAGCTTAATTTCCGTGTTGGCACCTATTATTTCCTTGGAAAGGGTCTCTTTTTTCTCCCTGATCTTGGCAGCCTGGTCACTGAGCTTGGCTTTTTCTAAGCCTAGTAGGTCAAATTCTGACTTACACTGGTTTATCTGGCCTTCAATTGACTCCATTTCCTGGCCTAACTCGTCAATAAGTCTCTTTCTAGACAAGATATTGCCACTAGTCTTAAGACTACCACCTGTCATTGACCCGCCTGGATTAAGTATATCTCCATCTAATGTTACCAGCTTAAACCTATGGCCAGTTTCCTTTGCATAGGCTATGGCATCAGTCATATTATCTATAAGGATAACCCTGCCCAATAGGCTTTCTACTACCTTCCTATAGGCCTCATCAAATTCTACTAGGTCACTACATAGGCCTAGGGGTCTTACACCAGTATTGGTTGCAAGGACAAGCTTGTTTGACCTCATAGTGGTCTTAGGTAGGAAGGTTACCCTACCAAGGTTAGACTTCTTAAGATATTCAATTGACCTCTTAGCTACACTTTCATCTTCAACCACCACATTTTGTATGGCAGCACCTAGGCTTGCTTCTATGGCCTTTTCATACTTGGCCGGCACCCTAATCAATTCACCCAGAGCTCCACAAATACCCTCAAGCGACTTGTTCTTTAGGATTTCTCTTACACCCTTGTTGAAGCCTTCATGGTGGTTTTCCATATCTATATATGCATTTCTCCTGGACTTGATACGGCCCAGGTCCATATTTAGGTTCCTATCGTTTTTAGCTAGCTGGCCTATATTCTTTTCTAAGTCTCCTAGCTTAGCCTGAGCCTGGTCAAGGTCCTTGTCCAAGGCCTCCATCTTAGTTAGGAGGTCGCCTGCACCTGAATTTTTAGCTCCAAGATATTTCTCAAGGTCTCTTATTTCTTCTTCCTGGAGAGCAACTTTTTCTTCTAGGCCTATCCTACTTGACCTTAGGTTGTCTAGGTTGGCCTGACTAGTGGCAAAGTTTGCAGATAGTTCCTGCTTCTTTTCTAGTATATCTAGGGAAAGGGCCTTGTTAGACTCCATTTCTTCGTTTATTGCTTCTAACTCTAGCTCAGCCTTCCTCTTTTCCTGGTAGACCTTGTCTATTTCCTTCTGGGCCTCCTCAATCTCATAAGAGGTCTGGTATACCTTCTTATTGGCCTTATCTAATTCAAGCCTATCCACCCTTATAGAGGCTTCAAGTCCTGATATTTCATTTTCCTTTATTGATATCTCTCTTAGCTGACTATTTATCTTTTCTTGGGAAATTTCTATTTCATACTTCTTACCTGCTAGTTCAGAGTTTATATCAACAAGGTTGGAATTTAACTCCTCTAGTAGGGCATCACATTCATTTAGACTAGCATCTAACTCTTCTATCTGACCCTCTATACTAGACCTTTCAGAATCAGTCAGGTCTAATTCCTTTTCAAGACCTGCTAGCTTTTCAGACATATCCCTTATAAGGTCATCCATCTGGCTAGTCTGGTCAATAAAATCATTTAGCTCTAGCTTTTTCAACTCTTGACTTACTTCAAGGTACTTTTCAGCCTTCTTAGCCTGACGTTCTAATGGCTTGACCTGGTTTTCTATCTCATAAAAGATGTCTTCTATCCTTGCTAGGTTGTCACTTGACTTCTTTAGGTTTCTTTCAGCCTCATTTTTCTTGTACCTAAACTTGGATATACCACAGGCCTCGTCAAATATCTTTCTCCTGTTGGCAGGATTATTGCTAAGTATCTCTTCTACCTTACCCTGCTCGATTATAGAGTAGCCGTCCTTACCTATACCTGTATCCAGTAGAGTCTCTCTTACATCCTTAAGTCTACATGTCTTATTGTTTATATAAAATTCCGACTCACCACTCCTATAGACCCTTCTCTTTATGACTAGTTCTTCAGAATCTATGTCAATCTCAGCCTGGGAATTATCTAGGGTAATGGCCACCTCACAATAGTTCATTTGGTTTTTAGAGTCAGTTCCTAGGAAGATAACGTCTTCCATCTTCTCTCCCCTCAGACTCTTGACACTTTGCTCACCTAGGACCCACCTGATGGCATCGGATATATTACTCTTACCACTACCATTTGGACCCACTACCGCAGTTACACCCTTGTCAAAGTATATGTCCGTTTTTGTTGGGAAGGATTTAAATCCCTTTAATTCTAACTTTTTTAAATACACTATTACCTCCGACTAGTATAAACCATACCTTTTACCTAAAAACTTATACATCTCTTCAAAGCTAATTTCTGAGACTACCTTTGAGTCTATCTCTACTATAATCCCATCAAGTAGACCCTTCCTTAGACCAGTCTTGAACCTAGCCTTGTATTTTTCATTTATATATATCCTGTTAGACCTCTTATCACCTACTATGGTTGATATATTCTTATTGTCCGAATAGACTACGAGGTCCTTAAATTCTCTATCAATTAGACTATCTAGATAGTCTCTTATCATCCTAGACTTTACCAACTCCCTAAAGGCTGGATGGTAGGGACCATCAACTACATCAATACCCAGCTGGATATCATCGGTTGCCTGAAGGCCTACCCTAATAACACCTATATCATTAGTGTGGTATATGACCATCAGCTTTTTTACTATGTCTACGCACTCATCAAGGCTAAATGGCCTGTAGTATCCACCCCTATAGCTCTGTTCAAGGCCAGTCTCCTTTATTATCAGAGTTGGATATATCCTTACAAAGTCTGGCCCTATCTTGGTGAATTCTTTGGCTGTCCTGATACACTTTTTCTCAGTATCTCCAGGTAGGCCAATCATCTGCTGGAGACCTAGCTTAAGTCCAACCTCCTTAATTAGGGCCCCACTTTCATAGACTATCTTGCTATTATGACCTCTTAGGCTTTCTACTAATACCTCTTCATCCATAGATTGGACCCCTAGTTCTATTATGGTTGTCCCAAATGACTTTACTAGGTCTAGACCATCCCTATCTATGCAGTCAGGTCTGGTAGACATCCTTATATCACTGACTAGTCCCCTATCCTTATAGTCCTTGGCCACACTCAAAAGTTCTATCTGCTTATCCCTGTCTATTGCTGTAAAGCTGCCCCCAAAAAAGGCAATTTCCACATCTACATCGGGCTTAATCGTTGCTAGACAGTCTTCTATAATTTCCCTAGCCTTATCACCAGTCATATCCGTTGATATACCTGTTATTTTTTTCTGGTTGCAAAATATACAATCATGGGGACATCCCTGGTGGGGTACAAATATGGGTATTATCTTTTTGCCCCTCATCTATAGTTCTCCCATCTTAACTAGGGCATCCCTAGCAGCCTCTTTTTCTGCTTCCTTCTTGTTCTTTCCCTTGCCTATACCGATTGTCTCCTGACCGCACTTGACCTGCATCTCAAATTCCTTGTTGTGGTCTGGTCCACTTTCTCCTACTAGTTTGTATGAAATCTTACCATTATTACCCTGTATGATTTCCTGTAGAATCGTCTTGTAGTCTCTGAAGATATTTCCATCAATATTTTTTGCTATTGTATCTCTTAGGTTTGATAGTATAAAGTCCTTTGCCTGGTCAAAACCACCATCCAAGTATATGGCAGCTATCACTGCCTCCGTAGCATCTGCTAGGATTGAGTCCCTATCACTGCCACCTGAAGCCTTTTCTCCTTTACCTAAAAATAGGTGGTCGCCCAGGTTTATTTTCCTAGCTACTGCACTAAGAGATTCTTCACAAACTACATTCGCTCTTAACCTTGTTAGCTTTCCTTCTGGTAGGTCATTTCTAGCCCTAAATAAGTAGTCACTTACCACCAAGCCTAAAACTGAGTCCCCAAGAAATTCTAGTCTTTCATTGTAGTTGAATTCCTTGTGCTCATTGGCAAAAGAAGAATGTGTCAAGGCTGTCTGTATATAGGTCTTGTCCTTGAATTCATAGCCTATTTTTTCTTCAAAGGCCCTGATACTTTCTTTGATCACATCGTTAATTGATGCCATGCTCACCCCTCCTTATAAAAAATATAGCTATAGAATACCTGCTCTTTCAAACAGGTATTCTATAGCACTAAATTAATTTACTCTTGATAAATATTCACTTGTTCTTGTGTCTATCTTTACCTTGTCACCAACATTTATAAATAATGGTACCTGAATAACTGCACCAGTTTCTACTGTGGCAGCCTTTGTAACATTACTTGCTGTATCGCCCTTGATTCCTGGTTCTGTATCAACAACTTCTAGGTCAACAAAGTTAGGACCTTCAACCTGGAATGGAGCTCCCTGGTAAAATCTTATAGTAGCAACTTCATTTTCCTTCAAGAACTTGATAGCATCTTCTACCTGTTCGTAGTTCAAAGGAATCTGGTCATAAGTTTCTTCATCCATGAAGTAGTATAGCTCTCCATCATTGTATAGATACTGCATCTGCTTAGTTTCTATATTTGCCTTAGGGAACTTATCACTTGGGTTAAAAGCTTCTTCTCTAATTGCTCCTGTTATTAAATTTTTATACTTAGTTCTAACGAACGCAGCACCCTTACCTGGCTTAACGTGCTGGAAGTCAACTACTAGACATGGCTGACCATCTTTTTCAAACGTTACACCTTTTCTAAAATCACTAGCTGTTACCATTTTATATCCTCCAAAAATTGTAATTAATATGTTTATCTTAATAATTATATCATGGAATGGCTTGATTTGTCTAGTTCACTGAATCAACAATGGCCAAGAAGTAGTCATTAATTCCGTCTAACTTCTTAAGTGCTACCTGGTCTTCCTTGTCATGCGTTCCTATGTAAACCTTAATCTTTGGTTCCGTTCCTGACGGTCTTAGGGCTATCCAAGACCCATCCTCTAGGATGTACTTAAGCACATTCGACTTAGGGAAGCCCTCTACACCAGCTCCAAAGTCTAGAGTCTCTGCCACCTTCACACCATCTACAGCATCTATCTTTGTAGACCTGAAATGTTCCATTATCCTCTTTATCTTGTCACTTCCCTCTATACCTTCTAGGTAGATAGAAGTAGTCTTTTCCCTGTAGTAACCATACTTGGCATATAGGTCCATTAGGCCTTCATATAGGGTCTTACCCTTACTCCTGTAGTATAGGGCCATTTCAGAGATCATAAGAGTAGCTACTACACCGTCCTTGTCCCTACACTGGTCACCTATCAAGTAACCATAGCTTTCTTCATAGCCCATTACAAATGTATGAGAGTGGTCTTTTTCGTACTGAGTCATCTTGTCCCCTAGGAACTTAAAACCAGTTAGTATACTCACAACATCTACGCCCATTGACTTGGCTATATCCGCTCCGAATTCTGATGTTACTACTGTCTTGATTATGCAGGCATTGTCAGCCAATCTTCCCTTTTCCTTAAGACCTGATATTGTATATTCTGCAAGTAGTCCACCAATCTGGTTACCAGTCAATAATACAACCTCACCAGCAGAATTCTTAACTGCAACACCAACTCTGTCACAATCTGGATCATTTGCGATAAGGATGTCTGCATCTTCCTTCTTTAGAAGCTCAATACCCCTTGTAAGGGCAACACTCTCCTCTGGGTTAGGAGTCAGAATACCAGCAAAGTTTGGATCTGGCATTTCTTCTTCTGGTACAACTAGGACATTCTTAAAACCACTATCTTTTAAGACCCTAAGAACTGGCACCCTACCAGTACCACAAAGAGGTGAATATACAACCTTGAATTCTCCTGCATATCTTTCTATGATATCTTTTCTAATTACATTGGCCTCAACTGCATCAATAAAATCATCATCCATTGATGGGCCTAGTAAGGTCATCCTAGCCTCATCTTCCTTCTTGAAGGCTGGAATTGTAGAAAAGTCCTTTATAGTTTCTATTTCTGCCAAAACCTCGTCAGCCACATGAGGCATTATCTGGGCTCCGTTATCCCCATATACCTTATATCCGTTGTATTTTGGTGGATTGTGGCTGGCTGTAATAACTATACCACCTATACAGTTTAGCTTTCTTACTGAATATGAAAGCATAGGTGTCGTTCTAAGATCATCAAAATAGTAGACCCTCATACCCGCTGCAGCTATAGTTCTTGCTGCCTCTATACAGAATTCCCTAGACATATTTCTATTATCATGGGCTATTACTATACCTCTTTCAGCAGCCCCTTCTTCATTTTTCAAGAAATAGTTGGCCAAACCATAAGAAGTCCTTCTGACAGTATATATATTCATCCTATTTCTACCAGCCTCTACAACTCCCCTAAGGCCCGCTGTACCAAACTCTAAATCACGATAAAACCTGTCTTCAATTTCCTTTTCATCGTCCTTTATGGCCAATAATTCCTTTTTTGTATCCTCATCAAAATAAGAAGATGTCGTCCATTCATTATATAATTTCTTGTAGTCCATAAGAATCTCCTTTCACCTATATAAGTTATCTTTATTATAACCTTTTTTTCAAAAAAATACACATGAAAATTTTCTAAAAATTATTTTTCCTCTTATATTATACAACCATATTATACAACCAATATATATAGCAAAAACCCACTCGAAATCGAGTGGGTTTGCTAAAAATTTTAGAAAGTAATTATTAACAATTTATTATAGGATGTATCGACTTATTTGTCTCTATGTCCGTCACCTTTTTTCTTCCTTACAGTTGCCTGTGCCGCTGCAAGTCTAGCAATTGGTACTCTGAACGGTGAACAAGATACATAGTCTAGACCCTGGTTGTAGCAGAATTCAACTGATGATGGTTCACCACCGTGTTCTCCACATATACCAAGCTTAAGTCCTGGCTTAGTTTCCCTACCTAGCTTAACTGCCATTTCAACAAGTCTACCTATACCTCTCTGGTCTAGTACCTGGAATGGGTCCTTTTCTAATACACCCTTTTCTACATACTCTCCAAGGAACTTACCAGCGTCATCTCTTGAGTAACCGAAGCCCATCTGAGTAAGGTCGTTTGTACCGAATGAGAAGAAGTCAGCTACTTCTGCTATTTCGTCAGCAGTTAAACAAGCTCTTGGTATTTCTATCATTGTACCTACTGTATAGTCTAGCTTCATACCAGCCTTTTCTAATTCAGCATCTACAGTTTCTTCTATTATTGGTCTTAACATCTTTAATTCGTTTACAGTACCGATTAGTGGAACCATTATTTCTGGCTTAACATCAACGCCATCCTTCATAGCTAGTATAGCACCCTGTGCTATTGCTCTAGCCTGCATTACACAGATTTCTGGGTATGTAACAGCAAGTCTACAACCTCTGTGACCAAGCATTGGGTTGAACTCATCTAGGTCAAGAACTCTCTTCTTAAGTTCGCTAGCTGAAACTCCCATCTGGCTTGCCAATTCAGCTATAGCTCCATCTTCATGAGGTAAGAACTCATGTAGTGGTGGGTCAAGAAGTCTAACATTACAAGGTCTTCCTTCCATAGCCTTGAATATACCGTGGAAGTCTTCTCTCTGGAATGGTAGTAGGCTGTCTAGAGCCTTTACTCTGTCCTCTACATTGTCAGCAAGTATCATCTTTCTAACTGCTGGTATTCTATCTTCTTCAAAGAACATGTGCTCAGTTCTACAAAGACCAATACCTTCAGCGCCGAACTCTATAGCCTTCTTAGCATCTCTTGGATTATCTGCATTTGTTCTAACCATCATGTCTCTTATTTCGTCAACCCAAGACATGAATACACCGAAGCTTCCTCCAACTTCAACACTTGTCATTGGTATCTGGCCTAGGTATACACAACCTGAAGAACCATCTATTGACATATATTCGCCTTCCTTGATTACAAGGTTGCCTACTCTGATTTCTCTAGCAGCTTCGTCAACTCTTAATTCACCACAACCTGCTACACAGCACTTACCCATACCTCTTGCAACAACTGCAGCATGAGAAGTCATACCACCTCTTGCAGTTAGGATACCTTCTGCACTTACCATACCTTCTATATCTTCTGGAGATGTTTCCTGTCTAACTAGAAGTACTTTTTCTCCTGCCTTAGCCTGTACTACTGCATCTTCTGCATAGAAGTATACCTTACCTACAGCAGCACCTGGAGATGCTGGAAGACCCTTAGCTAACTGCTGAGCATCCTTTATAGCCTTTGCATCAAATGTTGGGTGTAGTAACTGGTCTAACTGGTTAGGCTCAATTCTCATGATAGCCTCTTCCTTGTCGATTACGCCATCATTTACTAGGTCAACTACTATATTTATAGCAGCCTTAGCAGTTCTCTTACCATTTCTAGTCTGTAGTATGTATAGTTTACCATTTTCTATAGTGAATTCTATATCCTGCATATCCTTGTAATGAGCTTCAAGAGTATGAGTAATTTCTACGAACTGGTTGTAGATTTCTGGCATTTCTTCCTTTAGTGTATCGATGCTCTGTGGAGTTCTGATACCAGCAACAACGTCTTCACCCTGGGCATTTATTAGATATTCACCAAATAATCTGTTTTCACCAGTAGATGGGTTTCTTGTGAAGGCAACACCTGTACCAGATGTCATACCCATGTTACCGAATACCATTGACTGGATGTTTACGGCTGTACCAAGGTTTCCTGGTATATCATTTAGCTTTCTATATACTATAGCTCTTGGGTTGTTCCAAGATCTGAATACTGCTTCTATAGCTAGCATTAACTGCTTCTTAGGATCCTGAGGGAAGTCTTCACCGATTTCAGCCTTGTAGATCTTCTTGAACTCTTCTACTATTGACTTTAGGTCTTCAGTTGTAAGGTCAAGGTCAGAACCGTAGCCCTTAGCTTCCTTAACTCTATCAAGAACGTTTTCAAACTTGTACTTAGGAACTTCCATTGCAACGTCTGAGAACATCTGTATAAATCTTCTGTATGAGTCGTATGAGAATCTTTCGTTATTTGTTGCAGCTACTAGACCCTTAACACTTGTGTCATTAAGACCTAGGTTTAGGATTGTATCCATCATACCAGGCATTGAGAAAACAGCACCTGATCTTACAGACACAAGTAGTGGATTAGTTTCACATCCTAGAGTCTTGCCCTGTTCCTTTTCTAGCTGCTTTAACTTTTCGTCAATCTGGTCTAGAACTTCCTGAACGATCTTGTGGTCGTTGTCATAGTAGTCATTACATGCTTCTGTAGTTATAGTGAATCCCTGTGGTACAGGAAGTCCTATATTAGTCATTTCTGCTAGATTGGCACCCTTACCACCTAGCAAGCCCCTCATTTCCTTGTTACCTTCGTCAAAACTGTAAACAAACTTCTTACTCATTTCTTCCTCCTAATGTTATACTTCGTAGTCTTTTAGAATGGCTACACCATTTTCTTTTAATAAATCTAAAATTATGCCGGCTGTTTCTTCTATAGCCTTGTTAGCCACATTTATCACAGGGCACTTTAAATTTTTCATAACCTTTTCTGAGTAGTCTAGCTCCTCAAGTATCCTTTCAAGCTTAGCATAGTTGGCTGTGCCAGATAGGCCCATTGACTTTAATCTTTCAACCCTTATAGTGTTTAACTTTTCAGGTGAGTTCGTTAGACCTATTATCCTCTTAGTTTCCACTTCAGCCAATTCCTTTGGAATGGGTACCTCTGGAACTAAAGGAACGTTTGCCACCTTCAGGTGCTTGTTGGCAAGATACATACTTAGCGGTGTCTTTGATGTTCTAGATATACCAACCAAGACTACATCCGCCTTTAGTAGGCCCCTAGGGTCCTTACCATCATCGTATTTAACAGCAAATTCTATGGCCTCTACCCTATTGAAGTAAGACTTGTCCATCTTTCTAATGATGCCTGGTTCTCCAAGTGGCTCAACACCTGAAATTCTCTTCATCTTCCTCAATATATGACTTAATAGGTCCATATACTCTATATTTTCTCTTTCACAGTAGTCCTTAGCATATTCTGCCAGCTCAGGATTTACTAAGCTGTACATAACTAGGACCCTTTTTCCTTTTGCTTCTTCAAAGACTTCATTTAGCAAGTCCTTATTGTTTATATAAGAAAATCTCTTAATATCCCAATTCTCATGGTTTGGAAACTGGTAGATACAGGCTTTGGCTATCGACCTAGCCGTCTCTCCCAGCGAATCTGATACAATATATATGATCGAATTGTTTTCCATATTACCTCCCATAAACTAGTGTCGACCTATTCAGTCAGTTCGACAAATAGTCTATTTATTATAGTTTTTGATATTTTACCCACAACCTTCATCTTTTGCTTGTCATCGTCTTCGTACCTGATAACAGGTAGGCTGTCAACCTCTCTCTTCATCAATTTGGCAGCCGCCAAATTAATTGACTCATCTTCTTCAACGGTCGCTATATTAGGCATTCTTGTCATTATCATACCTACAGGTAGCTTATTGACATCCGAACCCCCAACAGTAGCCTTCAACAAATCCTTCCTGGAAACCACGCCACACAAGTAGTCGTCCTCATCCAGTATGAAAACTCCACCAGAGTCTTCCAAAAAGATATTTACTATTACATCGTATACAGAGTCACTTTGTCTCGCAGTCAATGGTACACCCATAACTGAGGATACCTTTGTATTTTTCATGGATGTATTTTCATTAGAGAAGTTTCCCTCACCCACATAAAAATAGCCGACCTTTGGACGAGCATCTAGAATACCTGTCATTGTCAAGACAACCAAGTCAGACCTTAGTGTTGCCCTAGTTACTCTTAGCTTTTCTGCAATTTTTTCTCCTGTAATAGGTTCATTTTCCTTTACTATAGCAATAATCTTCAATTGCCTCTCATTCAGTTGGATAATAATCACCTACCTCATAACATACTTACCCTTTAAATATTGCGTCATATTATTGTTTAATATGATATACCATTTCTATATAGTATATTATAATACTTAATACTTAATTAGGCAAGACTTATTTTTCAATATTTATGAACCTCTTCTATTATCGTTTTATTACAAAACTCATTATGTCCTTATAATAGGGGTATAGCCTTTTAAAATCAATATTTATTTATGGGTGAAAAATATAAAAAA
>ERZ773272.579-NODE-579-length-14432-cov-25.233220_pt1 | contig 14432 bp, 22 predicted proteins | sample MGYA00511891_ERZ773272 | MGnify/ENA primary metagenome ERZ773272 (study PRJEB29015, sample SAMEA2738150) | human oral metagenome | biome: human oral; feature: human-associated habitat; material: saliva | place: China | collected 2198 ...
AACCACCTGGTTCAAAGTCGGCAGCGGTCATACCCGTCTTGACTGCTCCTGGAGCAATCCCAAAGACCTGAATCCCAGCTTCTGCATAGTCTAGAGCTAGTTGCTTGGTGAAGCCAGCCAAAGCATGCTTAGAAGAAGTATAGGCGTGACCACCTCCACCTGCTAGGCTAGAAGCAATGGAACACATATTGATGATGATTCCCTTCTTATTTTCCAGCATTTGTGTCAAATAATGTCGAGTCAACTCTACTGGAGTAACATAGTTGATTTCAAAAATCTCTTGAATTTCCTGGGCTGATTGTTCCAAAAGTGGTTTATAATCATCCAAAACTCCAGCAGTATTGCACAAAACATCCACCTGAGGACACCAATCAAAAACAGGTTCCAAGTCCAAGGTCAAATCTCTCTGTAAAAAGTAGAAATCACCATCTAAAACTGGATTTTCACCTTGGTCAACTCCATAAACTTGATAGCCCTTCTCTAAAAAAAGGTGAGCCTGAGCCAATCCGATACCTGAACTCACTCCTGTAATGAGTACACGTTTAGTCATGCGCTTCTACCCAATCCGTCGCCAAAACATCACAAGGTGTCGGGCTCCACATGGAAAATCCTTCTCCTTCGCCTGATACGTTAATCAAAAAATAAGGAGTAACCTCTAAAGCCACACCATTTTGCTCGATAGTGTCAAAAAGTTGGACATAGTTTTCCGCACCTCCCCAACCAGTACGCACATATTTTTTCTTAACCTTTAACCCAGGCAGGATTTCTTCAAATGTCATGATTTTCTCCTTTATTGTCTATAAACGTTGATTTAATAAGCTTTTTAGTCAGCCTATGAGTTCTAAAATATAAATTTGTTCACCTTTTTGTGGACTTACAAGCTATTCATGGCTTTTTCAAAATATGAAACCGCCTCTTTTTCTTTATCCGCAGATAGGTGGCTGTATATATCCATGGTCATAGCTAAAGTAGCATGACCTAAACGGTATTGTAATTCTTTATAGCTGATACCAGCATTTAGCAATAAACTAGCGTGAGTATGACGGAAAGCGTGAAAAGTAAAGCGAGGAATAGAAATCTCATTACAGCGTCTATCTAAAGCCTCCTGTCTAGTTGCAAGGTTCTGGTACTCTCTCGTAGGTGTTGCAAACACCACAGACGAAGCACGCGCCCCAGACTGCAAATATAATTGACGTTGCCTATTCTTGTAGAGACGTAGCATGTTAACTGTTTTCTTGTCTATGCTGATTGTCCTAACTCCAGCTTTGCTTTTTGGTGTACCTATTAGCTTTAAAAACCTATTGTAGTTCTTGCTTATACTGATAGTTCCATTCTCTAAGTCAATATCAGACCATTCCAGGGCTACTACTTCACCGAAACGGCACCCAGTAGCAAGTAAGACGCTATACAGAACATAATCAAGATAATAGCTATATTTCCTAAATGCCAGTTTTTCCATATGGACCAACAGATCCTTTAAATCGTCTGAAGCTATGAACTTGATTGCTGCATTCTCACGTTTAGGCTGTTTAGGGAGAATAATATCCCTAGCTGGATTGAATGGCAAGAGCTGGAGAGATACCCCATACTGTAAAACACGCCTATTTATTGAATGAACCACGGCATAGTGAACTAGCTGAGTCGATAAATCATTGATAAAGCTTTGTATATAGCTAACAGATAGCTTGGTCAGTTTTAGAGTACCAAAGACAGGTATAAGATGATTGTACAGCATTCTCTTAGTATCTAAAAAAGTCTGAGGTTTTACTGTAAGCTGGTAACTATCCAGCCATAAATCAGCTAACTCTTGATAATTCTTTACAGGTACTACTTTTGTCACTGTACAACCGTTTGATATAAAATCATCTTGCGCGTGCTTTGCTTTCTGCTTGACCTCTTTTCTTGTCCTACCCGTTACACTTGTTTTAGCTTTCTTCCCTGTTACCTGGTCAACTCCTAAATATACATTAGCACGATATACCATTGTACCGTTTTTCTTTTTGACTTCAGTTATTTGCATGTTTTAAACCTTTCTAAAATACATCAGCAGGCAAGCTATTATCAAAGAGGTTTTAGATTGTGGTTTAAATCATGCTAGGGCTTCATAGTTTGCCCTGTATTCGATTTTAGGAAATCAGACGGTAAATAATACTAGAGTAGGGAACAAGGTGGATATAGGGCTTATATTGGGTTGAAGCTTGAACGAAGCTTGAGAAATCACGCGCTTCGGATTGTTGAACATTGTGGCGCGTGAGGCACCCTATTCAGCTTCGGGGTTGAAAATAAACATATCTATGTACTTAATTGTTGGTGAAATATCCCAGACTTCAAACGTTTCAGAAAGTTGTTGTTTTATATTATCTATCAATTCATTTTTAAATTGCACAGGCATATCATCAAAAATAGCAACTTGAGACATAGAGCCATTTAGTCTAACTTTATCCAATTGACTTGGATTGAATAGCTTATCAGGGTCTTTACTATACAAATAAAGAAATTTATATTCAAGAAGGTATTTCCTATCTCTCCCTCTTCTAAACTCTAGTAAAAGATAGCATGGTTCTTCAAATTCAGGAACAAATTTCCAATGTTCTTTGACCTCGGATAATGTATCAAAATTATCAAAGCCACATTGAATTTTTACATCATAAGCCCAAAAATCAAAGAATTCACTAGGAGAAACTTCTAGATAGTTACAAATTTTATCTATTGTTTGTAAGCTAATTTTATCAGTATTATTATTTGAAATTTTTGAAATAGTTGAACGAGCTATCCCTGTATCATTAAATAATTGGGTAGCCGTTACTCCTCTATCAATCATTAGTTTTGCTAAATTATTTCTAAGCATTAAAATCACGCTCCTTTAAATACATTTTAGCTTATACACTTCTTTTTTTCAAGATATTTTATTTTTTTACTTGACACGATAAAAAAATAGTGTAAAATAAAGAGTATAATTTTAGCGTTAACGCTATTATTTTTCTAAAAATAAACAAAAAGGAGTTTAAAGCTATGGAAAATAATTTCCGTGTCTTATTGGCAAAGCAACGCAAAAAAGTTGCTGACGTTCATTTAGCGACAGGTATCTCAAAAAGTACACTTATTTCACTGTATTATGAACGCACAAAGCGCCCAGATATTGAAACCTTGCAAAAGGTAGCCGAGTATCTAGGCGTAACCATTGACGAACTACTTACAGTCGAAGATTAGGAGGTACAGCATGAACATTGCTTACATAGACGGCAAGAAAGAGCCGTATACGCTGAGCAGTATTGTGGCAGAGTGTACAAACTTACAACATCACACAATAACCAAGACGATCCGCAAACATCAAGCAAGATTTGAACAGTTCGGAAAGGTTGGATTTAAAATCCAAGCTATGGAGAGTGGCCAGAATACCAAGGACTATATTTTGAATGAGCAACAAGCGACCTTGTTAGTTACATTCTTAAAGAATACCGAGCAAGTGGCCAACTTCAAAACCAACCTAGTCAAAGCCTTCTTTGAAATGCGTGAGGAGCTTTCTAGGTTTCGTATGCAGAGGGCGCTTGAAAAGCCAAAAAGAAAAAAACTGCATGACAGTATAGAAACATGGGAGGCAAAACCCAAGCACGCGCATAGCACCATGAACAACTTGCTACTGAAGGCAGTAACTGACAGGAACGCTAAGCAGTTAAGGGAAGAGCGTGGGGGCTATAACGGTATCGATAGCTTGACCAGTGACGAGCTGGAGCAATATCAGGCATTTGAGGACATGGTAATAGCCATGATTGGCTTGAATATGAGTTATCAGGAAATCAAGGCTATGGCATTCAGAAATAAAAAAACACGCCAAGAAAGCGCGTGAGAGCAACAAAAAAGGCTTAGCAATAACCACACCGCAGAGCCTTTCACACTAACACTAAAACGAATTTAACAAAGCAGGCAAGCTATTATCAAAGAGGTTTTAGTAAAGATTTATACCTAGATTATAGCATATTTAGGGCAATTTGACCATACGGAGAGCGCTAACTCTTTAAACTGGTACTTTCTCACGCTTTCAAATATTGGCGAGTCTGGGCGTGGGAATTAACTAATATAGTAAAAGGCAAGAAAGACATTAAAAAGCTGTCGAAACAGGACAAGCCCATCAAGGCAATTACACAAACATAGAAACAGAGGTAAACACCATGGCAGAAACAACATACGAGAATTTAACTAGACGTATAGAAAGAATTAGCTCAGAATTACACCAAGCTGACGAAAATAACGATTTTTCTAGAATATCGCTTATATCAGGACAGGTAAAATCTATCAAAGAAGATTTATCTCGTCTACTTTGGATTGAACTTCCTGAATTGAATGAAAGTCATAAAATCGAGGCAGTCTCTAAAAGCACTACGGGAATGTTTTTCCACCCTGGTATTTTTGAAATGGACGCTATGCGACAAGCCTTCTTTAAACGCCAAGCCAAGCACTTTTTTGACAACGAAGCAGAGCAACAGGCGTATATAGAACATGCTGAAAAGGAGTATTTAGAGGCTACTATAACCTTAAAAGATATTCTTTTTAATTCTAAAAACGCTAATCGGAAAGTAAGTAAAGATCATCTTATAGAGCAGTTTGAGGAGGCGATGAAATGAATGAGCTAGATTTAACCAATACACAGGCGGTTATCTTTTCCGTGGTATTGATTGGCCTACTGCTTTATCTAAACCACCGAGACCTTAAAAAAAGCGCCCAAATTGATCGAGAAAGCACACGGGAGATAGAAACACCTAGCGAGGATTTAAACCCTGATTATGGGCGATATATCCAGCTTGCAGGGGTAGACGTATGGGGAGGAATTGAATGAGTCTAACAATGAATGACAAGCGAGTATTAAGACTAATCAAGGTAGGGGCTGAAAACTCCATAACAGGGGCAGAAATCAGCCTAATCACCAAACTAGCAGAAAGAACCGTCCAGGATATTATCAGCCGTCTGATCACGCGCTACGGTGTTCCTATCGTTGGGGTACGTCACGGAGCTTTTAGAGGCTACTTTATACCAGCTAACAAAGAGGAGCTACTGGATGGAGCAAAGGCATTCTATAACCAGGTACAGGAAGAACAGAAACGCCTAACCGTCCTTTTAAATGCCGATTTAGAGAGTTACAAGCAACTGCTGAAGGGAGAGGATGAATATGTTTAGCTTAAGTAAAGAAAGTGAAAACAGTCTAAAACGTGGCATCTTAAAACTGGTAGAAAACTTTCTAAAAGACTATTTAAAGCCTAAACAACGTATAACAGGACTAATGACACCTAAACAACTCAAGGGAGAGTTAGAGATAGACTACAATACCTTAAAACGTTGGGAACGTGCAGGGCTCAAAAGGTTCACTCCTCCTATCGAGGATACACGCAAAGTCTTTTATAGAATCGATGATATTCTAATATTTCTAGGAGCTGATAAAGAATCATAAGGAGTAAAACGTGGCGAGAACAAAAATATATTTTTGGCTAAAAATTGATAAGAAATTTTTTGATAATATTTTTATCAAGAGACTAAAGACAGTACCTGGTGGGTACACTATGACAGTTATTTATATTAGGCTCATGTTAGAGAGCTTGGAAAGTGACTGTATTTTATACTATGAGGGCTACTTTAACAATCTCAAGGAAGAGTTAGCCCTAAAATTAGATGTATCAGAAGATGATATAGATATGACCATGGCATACTTTACTAAGTGTGGTCTAATACAAATTGATGAAGATAAAAACGCAGAACTACCACAGGCTAAAGCCTTGGTACAGCAGGAAACCAACCAAGCAGCATATATGCGAGAATATCGGAAACAGCAACGAGAAAACAAAGAAAGCCTTACAATGTCATCCGATAATCTTACATTGTTAACTACATGTAAGACAGAGATAGAGTTAGAGAAAGAGATAGAGTTAGAGTTAGAAGAAGAGATAGAGAAAAAAACTTCTTCTGCTCCTACTGCTGAAATCTCTAACTATTACCAAAAGCGTATAGGGGTTATGGATGGGCAACAATATCAAATACTGACTGACTATCTTACTCTTGACAGTATGGAGCTAGAGGTTATCAAGACTGCCATAGACAAGGCTGCAGATAACGGCAAGCGATCTTTTAGCTATATCAATTCAATACTCAAGAACTGGCGACAGAATGGTATTAGGACCATGGTACAAGTCGAAGCTGAACAGAAACAGTTTCAGCAAAAGAAACAAGGAAAGTCTGATGACGATATTCAAGACCCGTTTATCTACTGACGGAGAGGAGAATCAATGGAATTACTGAATACAGACCAGCTTAATGAAAAAATAAAGGTGACTGATAAGCTTTGCCCAACTCATCAGATTAACCTAGTACAATTCAAAAAGCCAGATGGTTTTACATCACCCTACTGCATGGAATGTACTAGGGAGAATATTAAACAGACGGAGCTAGAGGGCGTAGAAAAAGCCCTAGGGCATGATCTGGACTATTCAACCTATGATGTGCTAGCGCGTGAAAGTACGGTGTCAAATGAGCTGAGAGAGGCCTCTTTTAGCACTTTCAAAGCTGAGACAATAGAGGAACACGAGGTCAAGGAATTTGCTATCAAGCAAGCTAAGCAGTACCTAAACGGCATGACGGGCAACACGCTGATTATGGGCAAACCAGGCACTGGTAAAAGTCATTTATGCTATTCCATGGCCAAAGTCATCAACGAGGGCTATAAGGCTAAGAATGACCCTAAGAGCGTCCTCTTTGTCAGCATTGCTGAAATCGTCACGCGCATCCAGTCAGGCTGGCAGTATAGGCAGAGTGATTTTACAGAGTATGACGCCTTGAAGCTGCTGACTGAGGTTGATTATCTCTTTATTGATGATTTAGGTACAGAAAGCGTTATGAATAGCCGAAAAGATGAGGCTAATAACTGGGTACAGACCTTTCTTTTCAAGATTTTTGATAGTCGGGAAACAACTATCATCAATACCAACCACAACGGAAAAGAGTTGGCCAGAATTTATAATGACAAGCTAGTCAGTCGAATTGGCAAACGGTCAGAGGGAAATGTATACAACATGACAGACATCAAAGACAAGAGGATGAAGCGTAATTTTTAACCAAATAAAGAAAGGATGAAGTCCATGATAGAACCAGCATACTTTGAACAAGCAGATCAGGAACTGGAGGAACTCAATCGCAAACGTGACGATTTTATGGCGGATGCAACACCAGTATATCTTGAAGATACGCCTAAACTGATTGAACTAGGTGAGAAGCTCCGTACAGAAGACACCAGCATAAATGCCTATGAGTTATACAAACACCCTGAAGCGCGTGCAAAGTTATTCGCCCAAATCGCGGAAGCCTACTTCTTGCTGATTGCAGATAGTTCACCAGTATCAGTGGAGCCAACACAAGCACAGCGGATACATTTTTGCGAGTACCTGGAAGGACAGTTCCAGAATATCATTAAGAAGTTGATTGCAGGAACTGACAAGCAACTTCTGGAGTCTTTACTTGAAGCTTTGCAACTGCCCAAAGAAAAACAAGCTCAGTTTGTCCGTGATGTGGTAGTAAGTGGCTTACTCAGTGAAGAATAGTAGCAAAGAGGCTTTGCCTCTTTTTGTGATTTCATTACTACTAACCCAATCAATTTGGGTTTTTCCATATAGGGGTATTTTGAGAGAATGGAAGTTATAAAATCAATAACCATAGAGACATTTATAAAGCCAATGAAAAACAAGAATATCAGTCATGGTATAGCTGAGTTGGACGGTAGAAAACTAGAAATAGACCTAGATAGTCTGTATATCACCTTTGGAAGTAATCATTTTGATTTAGCAAGTATACCAGGAACTAAGGGAGGTAATCGCTACTTCTTTCTCTGTCCTATTTGTGGTAATCGATGCAGAAAACTCTATAAGAGACTTTTGATATATGGTTGTGGATCATGCCAGAAAATACACAAGTCAACACTGAACCGAAGTAAAACAGATTGTCAGTATTATTGGGAGCTTGCGCTTAGGGAAGCTAGAAAGGTAGAACCAGGTTGGAGTCCCAAACGTGGCGGATATATGTTTGATAGTTTTCCTGAAAGACCAAAGTATATGAAACGGAAACGATATTACAAGCATTATCAAAAGTTTGTTAACTACACCAGAAAAGGGGATAGCTTTTGGCTGAATGGTTTGAGATCCCTGAGATAATTTGTAGTAGGGTGCAATTTACAAAACAAACAAATACTACATATTAGACGGTTTAAATGTTAAAAAAAGCTAGATATATCAAGGATTTAAGTAAGTAGAGCGTTCCAAAAAAGAGTGCGATAAAGGGAGCGCGTGTTTTGATAAAAAAATTATTCGTTTAGGAAAAGGAAACAGGAAATACTTAGGTTTTGGTAAGATAACGAGGTTTTCCGAGGGTTAGAAAAGGTGAGATTGTGGCAAAAAAGATATGCTTAAAATACAAGGGTACATGTACTTGAACTCCGAGCGAACGCCGAGAAAATGCAAAAAAAGCCAAGGCGCTCCGCCTCAGCAATAATTTTCAAACACTATTATTATATCACAAAGGAGGCTAAGGCATGACACCAGAGCAGGTAAAAGAAAAACTAGAAGGCGTTAAGTGGATAAACAAAGAGATAGAGGGCTTATATTTAGAGCTTGCGGCTTTAGAAAGTGGTATTATCAAAAAGCAAGAACTGAGCACTACCAGAGTACAAACAAGCAGGGTAAATACGGCCGAGAATAACCTTATAAGTGTTCTGAAGCTAAAAGAGGATACGCTCCAGAGAATTGAGCGTCTCACTGAGGAAAGAATGGCAATATCTGGGCTAATCGATAAGCTGGCCAATCCGTTTGAGCGTTCTGTTCTAAGGCTTTTTTACTTGAATGATTTCGACGCTTGGGAGGTTGCTGAGGAAATAGGGAAGTCTAAATCTTCGATATATCGAGTAAGGCAGGAAGCTATAGAACATTTGGCAGGTAGGATAAATGTGGATTGATTTAACCTTACCACAGAATTAGGATCGTATGGGGAGCCCTAAGCTTCATATTTGCCCCTGTTTCGCTTTGTTTTGGACTGGACGACTAAAAACACCATGGATAAACTACAAGCCCTTAGAAACGAATCTGGGGGCTTTTGCGATTTGAGAGATAATAAGTATTATCCCTTTACAATACGTGTAGTACGTGTTATAATAATGGTGTCAGGAGGTAAAAGCGCTATGCCTATGACACAAAAAGAGATGGTCAAACTCCTTACGGCTCATGGTTGGATAAAAACCAAAGGCGGTAAAGGCTCCCACGTTAAAATGGAGAAAGAAGGGGAAAGACCTATCACAGTCCCTCATGGTGAACTGAATAAGTACACTGAAAGAGGGATAAGAAAGCAAGCAGGACTGTAATAAAGGCAGTCCCCCGCTTGTCTTTGATTTTGGAGGTAAACTATGCTTGTCACTTATCCAGCTTTATTTTATTATGACGATACAGACGGAGCTAACGCCCCTTACTTTGTAACTTTCCCAGATTTTGAACATTCAGCAACTCAAGGGGAGGATATGGCAGACGCTATGGCAATGGCCAGCGATTGGCTCGGTATTAACCTAGCTGATTATATCGAGAATGGGCGAGAAATTCCTACCCCTACTCCTATTAACGCTTTATCTTTGGCTTCTAACAACCCTTTCCAGGATGATGAGGACATAGATCTAGTCTATGATCCTAGTAAATCTTTTATCTCTATGGTTATGGTTGACGTTGCAGAATATCTAGGCAGTCAAGAGCCTGTTAAAAAAACCCTAACCATTCCACGTTGGGCGGATACATTAGGGCGTGACCTAGGGTTGAACTTCTCACAGACCCTAACAGACGCTATTGCTGATAAAAAAATCCATGCTTAATAATTAACTATGATATAATTGACTTATAAACAGAGCTTTTCCATCTCCCCTTGAAACAGTTCATTCTGCAGTAGGAGGTGGGACGGTTCTGTTTTTACCATAAAGGAGCATTTAACATGGCAAAAGTTAAAGAAAAATGGAACCCAACAATATCCCATATTGTCCCTAAAGGTACCAAACTAGCAGACGGTACAATATTAGACAAAGAAACCACCTTATCACAAGAAGAATTTGCTAAAAATCCCCCTGTTATTCCAGCAGGACACCCTTATTATAATCTTTTAGCTAGAATAAGCAGAGAGGAAATAGAAAAGGAAGAGCTATAGCACCAAGAAACAGTAAAATATAGCAGTTTTGCGCGTGATATTCGCTTGAAAATGACTTGTTAAGGTCAACAAAATTGATAACCACGCGCTTTTAGCTATCTCACCTTTTCGCTAGCTAAAACAACCAATGCGCGTGATAAACATGGTATAATATATTCACAGCTGGAGGCTTGCATAGTCTAGCCGATTAGGGAGAGTTAGACCGTGAGGTCACACACTCCCTTTTTTGGTATAATAAACCTATCAGATAAGCAAAAACAACTAAAAAAGCGTAGCTGATGACTACGCTAGTTCTTGCCTACTGAACTCGTAAATTATTGACCTATTTTAGGTCTTTTTTTACTCCCCTTTTTGTGGACTTTGGGAGAATATTAAAGGTCATTTGTGACTATATTTTTTCAAAAAGTTCACAAAAATAAAGCCTATAAACTCCTATTTAAAGCCATTCCTAGACACTTTTCAGAATTTCTTCGAAAGTCATGTTATTCTCCTTTGATTCTACATTCTTCATTTAATTATAACAAAAAACCGTTGTGCAACGGCTTTTTGACTCATTTTAAATCAAAATCAATAAGCATTTTATAATTATAGTCATTTAGTTTTAAAAAAGCGTTCCAAACATTCAAAAATATTTGGAACTTCCCTTAATAAATCCGTCACTTTCTTTTTCAAGATAGCCCAAGCTTGCTCAATAGGATTCAAATTTGGGGAATAAGGCTGTAGAGGTAAGAAAAAGTGTTTATCTTGAATGCAGTTTTCATCCAAGATATTCTTGGGATGAAAACTAGCATTGTCTATGACAATGACATGAGTTATCTTCAAAGCAGCAGGCAAGAGCTGCGTTTTGAACCACTCCACAAAGAAATCCCTCGTCATACTTTCCTTGTAAATCATGGGAGCTATAAACTCTCTGTCTACTTGTCCTGCAACAATTGAAGTCCGCTCAAAATGCCGTCCGCTAATCTTTTCATAGACTTTCTCCCCTCTAGGAGCCCGTACATAAGGACGATAGAGGTAGCGGTCCATTCCCGTTTCGTCAATATATACGACTGGTAAATCTTTTAGGTTATCCAAAATATCAAGAAACTCAGCGACTTTCTCAGAATCTCGTTCCCTAAAGCTAGTCGTCTTTTTTTAAAGTGATATGAATTGCTTTAGAACTGTCCATACTGAAGGAACAGCACAATCAAAATGTGCCGCAATTTCCCGTAAAAAAGCGTCTAGATGAGCCTCTACAAAGTCTTTTAATTTTTCTAAAGAGATCTTCCGCTTTTTGACGACTCGCTTTTTCCTCTCTAAGTGTCCTTGTTCACGTCTTTCTTTTCCCATGTGAAGAGAGTTCTGACGCCAACATCAAAAATTTTAGCTGCCTCGACATGGCTGTGTCCTTCTTTGATGTAATCTAATGCTCCTTGTTTAAAATCTGTACTATATGCCATAGCTTTATTATAAGAAGCTTATTTTAAACTAAGCAACTATATCGTGGCTTGAACTGACTATTTTATATATTGTCTTACTTCGTCCTCACAAAAATATATCAAAAATCAAAAGCGCTTAGGAAAAAACTCTATTTCATGAGAGAATGCAATAAATCTTCCCACAATAAAACGCATAATATCAAGTTTTTTGGCTCCTGATATCATGCATTTTCTGTTCTTAAAACCTTTTTCTCAGTCTCTTGTTGTTACAAGTTCATCTTCAAGATCCTTGATTGGGGGTAAATCTAAAAACAAATTTTACCCAACTGACCCTTCCATTTCATAGCTAATCAAGCGATTCAGCTCAACTGCATATTCCATTGGAAGTTCTTTTGTGAAGGGCTCCACAAATCCCATAACAATCATCTCAGTTGCCTCAGATTCTGACAATCCACGGCTCATAAGGTAATAGAGTTGCTCTTCTGAAATCTTAGATACCTTAGCTTCGTGTTCCAAAGCTACTTGCGAGTTGTGAATTTCATTAAATGGAATGGTATCTGATGCTGACAAGTCATCCATGATAATGGTATCACATTCGATGTGAGAGACAGATTTCTTAGAGTTTTTGTTAAAGGTTACTTGTCCACGGTAGTCAACCTTCCCTCCGCCTTTAGCAATGGATTTAGACACGATAGACGAGCTAGTATGTGGAGCATTATGGATCATCTTAGCACCAGTATCTTGGTGTTGCCCTGCATTAGCAAAGGCAATCGAAAGCATGGTTCCACGCGCCCCTTCTCCATCAAGGTAAACAGATGGGTATTTCATAGTTGTTTTGGCACCCAAGTTTCCATCAATCCACTCAACAGTCGCATCTTTCAAGGCTTTAGCACGTTTTGTTACCAAGTTATAGACGTTATCAGACCAGTTTTGGATGGTTGTATAACGCATGTAAGCTCCGTCCAAGGCAAAGATTTCTACAATAGCAGCATGTAAGCTGTTACTTGAATAAGTTGGTGCTGTACATCCTTCTACATAATGGACACTTGCTCCTTCATCAACGATAATCAAGGTACGTTCAAACTGACCAGTATTTTCGTTGTTGATACGGAAGTAAGTTTGAAGAGGAATATCTACCTTGACCCCTTTTGGTACGTAGATAAAGGTTCCACCTGACCATACTGCTGAGTTGAGGGCAGCCAACTTGTTATCAGTCGGCGGTACCAACTTCGCAAAGTATTGTTTAAACAAGTCTGGGTATTCCTTGAGGGCAGAATCCGTATCTGTAAAGATAATCCCCAATTTCTGGAACTCTTCCTTCATATTGTGGTAAACCACTTCTGACTCGTACTGAGCAGAGGCACCAGCTAGATAAGCACGCTCAGCTTCCGGAATCCCGATACGTTCAAAGGTTTCTTTAATCTTTTCAGGAACCTCATCCCATGAACGAGCTGGTTTATCAGATGGTTTTTGGTAGTAAATCAAGTCATCAAAATCAATCTCTGACAAGTCTGCTCCCCAAGTTTGCATGGGCATTTTTTTGAAGGTTTCATAAGACTTCAAACGGAATTCTAGCATCCACTCAGGTTCTCCCTTAGCAGCTGATAGTTCACGAATGACATCTTCATTCAATCCTTTTCCTGTCGATAGGACAGGCTCTACATCATCATGGAAACCAAATTTATATTCACCAAGGTCAATTGGTTTTGGTTCTACTCTTTCTTCAGCCATAATATCCTTTCTTTCATTCTTCATTTCTAATAGTCCATAAGACAAAAGAAACTTGTCTTACTTGTTTTCTTGATTTTTAATTGTTTTCTTCAGGGCATTCCAAGCTAGGGTTGCACACTTAATTCGTTGAGGGAATTTTGCAACGCCTGATAAGAAAGATGCATCTCCAAGTTGGTCTTGACGCTCATCTTTTTGCCCTTGAACCATTTCAGAAAAAATAGTTGCAAGTTCTAAAATTTCTTGTTTGGTTTTTCCTAAAACTGCATCTGTCATCATGCTAGCAGAGGCAGTCGAGATGGTACAACCTGAGTTTAGAAAAGCGATATCCTCCAAGCAGTCATCTGCATCAAACTTGACGGAGAGATTGATAACATCTCCACAGGTTGGATTATTGAGACTGATTTGCTCAGCATCATCCAGCTTCCCTTGATGATGTGGATTTTTCGAATGATCCGCTACCACTGCCATATAGAGGCTATCTAGTTTAGAAAGTGCCATTGAAAAACTCCTTTGTCTTTTGTAAGGCATCGACTAGCTTGTCGCAATCTGCCTTGGTATTGTAGATATAAAAACTTGCACGAGCTGTTGCTGGAACATCCAAATACTGAAGCAAGGGTTGAGCGCAATGGTGACCTGCTCGAACAGCCACTCCTTCATAATCCAAAGCAGTCGCAAGGTCGTGCGGATGAAGATCACCTAGGTTAAAGGCAATGACACCTGAACGTTGAGCCAAGTCCTGAGAACCGTAAATAGTCAATCCTTCAATCGCCTGCAGTTTTGGATATACGTATGCGATTAATTCCTGTTCATGAGCTTCAATGGAATCCATACCAATCTTTTCCAGATAATCCACTGCCGCAGCAAGTCCGATTGCACCAGCCATGTTAGGAGTTCCAGCCTCAAATTTCCAAGGTAATTCCTTCCAACTAGCAGATTGTTCATAAACGAAATCAATCATTTCGCCACCAAATTCTACTGGTGACATTTGTTCCAGATACTTTTCTTTACCGTAAAGGACACCAATACCAGTCGGACCAGCCATCTTGTGACCTGAAAAGGCAAAGAAGTCCACATCCA
>ERZ773272.580-NODE-580-length-14400-cov-40.254514_pt1 | contig 14400 bp, 9 predicted proteins | sample MGYA00511891_ERZ773272 | MGnify/ENA primary metagenome ERZ773272 (study PRJEB29015, sample SAMEA2738150) | human oral metagenome | biome: human oral; feature: human-associated habitat; material: saliva | place: China | collected 2198 ...
TCTGGACGAGGGTGACTGCCTCTGCGTGGTTGAGGTTCATCTTCCAGTTGCCTGCAATGAGGGGCTTACGCGACATAGTTCGCTCCTTAGCTTTCCCGCGCGGTATGCCGTGCGGGGTTGTTGTTCGGAATTTTCCTTTCCTATTTTAGAGGGTTGGCGGCATATTTTCACTGGTTCGGCGCGGTTTTATGCTCCACGTTGACTATTCTCACCCCGCGTTCATTGGTCGCGCGGAACCCCGGATACGAAGTACCGGCAGGGCGGAGCTTAGGGGGCTCTACCCTGCCGGTATTCTGCCGGTGGTGTTTGTCTGCGGTGTGTTAATAGCGGCTTCCTACGACAGATGCAGTCAGACAAAAAATGATGATGGTGATAATGATCGTATCGAGTGCCATCGCTCGTGCACATTTGCCGAGAGACTGTGCCCAGGGTAGCTTGCGAGTGGCGATTGCTTCGGTAATCCAGGCGACGAGTGCACAGTATGCGAACGCAATGCACGCCCAGATAATGATGGTCATGATAATCAGCCGGGGCGCGTTAGGACCTGTTGTATACGTCAGGTACAGCCACATTAGAGGTATCCCGCCGATAGACACCCCAAGCGGAACCGCAGCCGGGATACATACGAGTGCATACAGACCCATACGCTTGGGCTCTGCGGGGGCGGGGGCTACCGCCTCGGCGGGAGCCACGGAGGCGGTGTCTGCTAGAGCAGGGTCATGTTCCGGGCTCTGGATCGTGGTTGCGGCAGGTACTGCGGTGGCTTCTACAGCGGTGTTTTCTGCAGCGTTGTTCTGCAGGGTATTTTCCTGTACAGCATTGCTCTGCACAGTATTCTCCGGCAAGTGGCTACCCTGCACGGTACTATCCTGCGCGGGTGCTCCGGGATTCTGGGGCTGCTGTTCCATATGTCTCCTAGGGTGGTTAGTGTGGTGTGGTTATCGGTGATGTCGTGCGGCTACCGGGAAGGTGGGTTCTTATACCTCTAGCCCTTCGAGGGAGAATCCCGGAGGGTATAGCGGCGTGGCATCCTTATCGCCCTCCACCAGCACCCAGCGGCCGCGCAGGTGCTCAGCATAAAGGAATACATATTCTTCCTCGCCGGTCTTCAAGAACTTATTGATAGGTAGTTTCTCTCCTGTCTGTTGTACATAGAAATATGCATCTTCAGGGATAAAGGTGGATCCCTGGTATTGATATATCTTGCGGCGGTTTTTAGACCGCGTACCGATTCCGGGAATCCTAATTCTTACCTGGTAGAGGTCCTGGGCAGAAACAATCCACCCAAGGTTTCTCTGATACATTTCAAGAATCTCTTTAGATACCACTTTTTCAGGGGTAACTACTTCGGATAGTGGTTTGGTATCTCCCGTATAGTAGAAATAGTTCAAGGCAGCATAAAAATATGCTTGGAAAGTATAAAAACCGCCGCGACTATATTCATCAATGCCTGGCTGCAGAACGGGGTAGGGAACATTCTGGGCCGCATGCTCCTCGGTTGCAGGCACGTACCTGCCGTTGCGTTCGTAGGCGGTGTACACGAGCAGACCGGATGAACTTCCACCGTCGACATAATCATCAAATTTTTCTTCAGGTGCCAGCCCGATAAGTGCTCTATCCCGTTTAAGAAGGCGCGCTTCGTGCTTTTCCTCATTGGTGGCAAGGATACCGGCCTGTCGACCAACGAAGAGAGCGCCGAGGACTCCCACGCCCCCTATTGCGAGGGTACGACGAGAAAAGCGGGACTTCCGCGGCTCCTGCTGATGAGCGAGTAGCTGACCAGAAGATACCGGCGGAGCTTCCTGAGAGAAACCCTGCTGGGTGTTCGTCTCCTGTTCCTTGCGTTGGGGTCCCATGGTTATGCCTCCTTTTCGGGGATGAAGTGGATGTCCCATCCGGGATCGAGGAAACGCGAGCGCAAGGTCCCGTGGATTGCTCCGTCGCGGAGGAGTCCGCGCGTGTCGAATTCGGTGATGGGCTGTAGCTGCCCGGTGTCTTTTCGGAAGACTTTTGCTTCGGGGAGGATGTCGAATTTGACGTTCCAGTCGAAGATTTTTTGTTCTTCGTTATGGATGCGCGGCTGCGCCTCAAGGATATGCATGGTCAAGATCTGCTGGTCTGGGGTAATAACCCAGCCTTTTCCCTCATCAAAGATATCTTGAATGGCGGGAAAGAATAGTTCTTCGGCGGTCATTGCATATTCGAGGCGGCGCGAATCGGATGCCAAAAGCATATAGTTTTGGCATGCATAATAATATTCACAGAAATATTTTAAAATCTGAACTGTAAATATAGGATTGTATGAGAAAACATATCCCGGTATAGGTGAGGAATACGCAGGATGCTCATGGTTAGATGGAACGTGAACCCCAATCAAATCAGTCTCACCCAAATCATATTTACCCCTATAATCTTTATCGTCGTAAAACGGCTTATTTATCTTCTCGGTCATATTTATCCCTCCTTAGATTACGGCAAGTATTTCAAAAATTCGGCTCTATTTCGTATATCCAGCAACAGAAGCGCCCTTGGGCAATAAAAGGTCACCCTGCAGATTTTCGTCAACGCTTACCCAGCGTCCATCCAAAAACTCACCGTAGAAATCTATAGTCGGGTGGCGGTCAGTATGGAACATATCCCGAAAATATTTCACTTCGCCGGTATCACGATACACAAAATAGGCGTCTCCATATATCGACAATTCCGTCTGCAACTTGTATATTTTTCGTCTCTGAATCTCTCGGCTACCGTATCCGGGAGTTTGCACCATATACGATTCAATCTCTTGATCCGAAACAATCCACCCCTGGTTATTGGCTATAAATTCGTACAGATTAGGAAAGATAACTTTTTCGGGGTCAACTATCTTTGCTAGGGGCTCAAGATCACCGGTCAAATACCCGTAGTTCTTGGCGGCATTATAGTAAGCGAAGAACAAGTACATACCTGAAATATCGTATGTATTCATCTTCTCCTGGATAACCGGGTAGGGTACATTCTGTGCGGGGCTCTCACGGGTTGCGGGAACGTAGACGCCATCCTTTCGGTATGCGGTATACACCAGCCGACCGTATAGCCCTCCTGCAGCGTTCTTATTGTCTTCATCTGCAATTTTTGTTGTGGGTTCGGCTGCGGCTAGTGCCTGGTTTCGCTTCCACGCGGCATCTTCTTGCGAGGTTCGTTCGTTTGACGAAAATTTCAAGCTTGAGCCAGCTACATACAGACCCGATGCCGCGGCAACACCCACCCCGACGGATCCCGCCAGCAGAACACGACGGGAGATTTTAGGGTTCTTCTTCTGTTCTGATGGGTTGTTGCTGGTTGAGGGTTCCCGAAAAGCAGGGGCGTTATTGTTTTCCTTCACTAATCTTCCTTTCCTCTAGTTCCCCTGTACAGGACCATATGTGGGGGTAAAGTTTACTTCCCACTTGGGGTCCAAGAATCGGCACACCATAGTTCCGTAAATGGAACCGCCTGTAACAAGATTGCGGGTGTCAAAATCAGTAATCGGGTAGAGCTTTTTCTCCGCCGCGATAAAGACTTTCGCCTCTGGTTTTAGGTCGTATCGAACGTTAATTTCGCATACGTGATTTGCTTCATCCACAATACGGGGCTGAGGTTCAAGAATCGTAAAATTAAGAATTCGCTGGTTTGGGGTAATGACCCAGCCACTAGCGTTGTCGTAGAGTTCATGGATGGCGGGGAAGAACAATCCTCCTAGCATATTTTTAAGATAGAGTCGTCGTGCATCCCCAGCTAGAAGCATATAGTTCTGATAGTTTGCGTAATATGTAACGGCATAGCGCAAAGAGGTTGCTGTCATATCCCATTCAAAAGCGTTCTCGTAGTATGGAGGCGGTGCAGCATATGCGGGATGTTCCTCCGTTGCTGGTTCATATATACCGATATTGTTGACATCACCGATTTCATATGTTCGTCGATAGTCACGATCATTATGGAATGGTTTTGCGTAGGCATTATGCTTCGGGGAAGCGCTAGCTGTTGCCGAAGGGGTTTCTTTTGGGTTATTCTCTTTGGTTTTTGGCGTGGCTGCGCAGGCGCTCAAAGCTAAGACGCTACCAACACCAAGCACGCCCTGCATAAACCCTCTACGAGAAGTAGGGTAAATAATACTCACAGCAATAATCCTTGAGGTTACATAAATTTTCTACATTTGTTGTGAGTTGAAATATCTACTGCATCAACTTACAAAGAACATTCATTGTTCAGACAACAAATGAGATTATTAAACGAATAAATACCTTTAGCGAGTCAGCATCTGACTTGTCGGCGTTAGATGCTTGAGCCGCGTCGTAAAAGCTTCAGCGCACTCACCTTGAAAAGGCACAGGGACGGCATAAGCCTGAAAAGTAACCATAAATTTAGCTTCCGGAAGTTGAAGTTGATGTGACGGTGAACGAGCTTCCTCGCCCACACCTCAAGGTAACACACGCACCCGCGGCAAACGAACTCAGCAGGACGGATTCCACCTCCCATTGCTTCCGCCTCCCCAGCCAACTACGAAGAGCCCACCCGGAAAGTCCAGCAAGAAACCCCCGCCAGCACGGTACCGAAAGTACTGCCCGGCAGGGGTTCCTCAAGAAGCCACATAGAGAAAGCTACAGCTGCCCAAATCCTCGCGGGTAGATCGGCTCGTAGTCGTTACGATTGCTGTAGCCGTCGCGGTCAACCACAATCACCCACTGCCCACGCAGATGCTCCACAGCCAGCGAGAAACGCCCCAGGTACTTCAAATATTTGCGAATATCCTGTTTCTCACCCGTCTCAGTCACATAAAACGCAAGGTCCTTAGCCTTAGTCGTGTACAGGGTACTCACCAGAATATTTCGACTCGTATTTTTAGCCTTTTCACCCGCAACAAGATTATCAACAACATTGGCGCTCAGCACATTCTTATCAGCCGAAATAACCCATCCGCGCTTCTCCCTGTACAGGCGAAGAATTTCGGGGTGTAGCACCTTTTCCGGGTCCGTGACCTTAGAAAGAGGCTCCGTATCGCCCGGCAAGGGGCTACCCTGCACGGCGCTAACTTGCATGGTGCTATCCTGCGCGGGTACGCCGGGGTTCTGGGGCGACTGTTCCATATGTCTCCTAGCTGTGGTTGGTGTGGTGTGGTTATCGGTGATGTCGTGCGGGTACCTGGAAGGTGGGTTCTTAGACCTCTAGCCCTTCGAGGGAGAATCCCGGAGGGTATAGCGGTGTGGCGTCCTTATCGTCTTCCACCAGCACCCAGCGGCCGCGCAGGTGCTCCGCGCAGAGGAAAGCGTACTCTTCCTCACCGGTCTTCAAGAACTTATCGATGGGTAGCTTCTCCCCCGTTTCGGATACGTAGAAGACCGCCTCGTCGCGAATACGTCGCCGCGCCTGGTATCTCAATATCTGCCGACCATTCTTACTGCGGTCATTAATGCCGGCGGTGGTAACCTGCAGGCGGTACACATCCTGATTAGCAATAAGCCAGCCGCGGTTTTCCCGATACAGCCGAAGAAGCTCCGGAGAAATAATCTCTTCGGGGTTGATTACTTCGGAGAGCGGCTTGGTATCCCCGGTGTAGTAGAAATAGTTCAGGGCTGCGTAAAAGTACGCCTGAAAAATATAGAAACCACCGCGGTTATATTCGTTCATTCCCGGTTGCAGAACTGGGTAGGGTACATTCTGGGCGGCATGCTCTTCGGTGGCGGGTACGTACCTGCCGTTGCGTTCGTAGGCGGTGTAGACCATAAACCCCGCTGCGCTTCCACGGTCTACGTAACCAGCATCAAACTTCTCATCAGGTTCTAGAGCGATTAGTGCCCTATCCCATTTAAGAAGACGCATTTTCTGCTTTTCCTCATTGGTGGCGAGGATACCGGCCTGTCGACCGACGAAGAGGGCACCGAGGGTGCCCACGCCTGCTACAGCGAGGGTACGACGAGAAAAACGGGGCTTCCGTGACTCCGACTGATGAGCAAGTAGCTGACCAGAAGATACCGGATGAGCTTCCTGGGAGGAATTCTGCTGGGCGCTCGTCTCCTGTTCCTTACGTTGGGGTCCCATGGTTATACCTCCTTTTCGGGGATGAAGTGAATATCCCATCCGGGATCGAGGAAACGCGAGCGCAGGGTACCATAGATTGCTCCGTCGCGAAGGAGTCCGCGCGTGTCGAATTCGGTGATGGGCTGTAGCTGCCCGGTGTCTTTCCGGAAGACTTTTGCTTCGGGAAGGATGTCGAATTTGACGTTCCAGTCGAAGATTTTTTGTTCTTCGTTGTGGATGCGCGGTTGTGCTTCGAGAATGTGCATGGTCAAGATTTGTTGGTTGGGGGTGATGACCCACCCTTTTCCGTCGTCAAAGATATCTTGGATGGCGGGGAAGAATAGTTCTTCGGCGGTCATTGCATATTCGAGGCGACGCGAATCGGATGCCAAAAGCATATAGTTTTGGCATTGATAATAGTAGATATTATAGAATTCCAAATCAGCGGACGTTAGAAATTTAGTAAACGTGTAGGTGTAGTCTGGCGGCGGCGCAGAATATGCAGGGTGCTGCTGGTCTGCTGGGGTGTAAATTCCAATCATGTCAGTATCGACAAGATGGTATGCTCCCCTGTAGTCTTCTTGATTGAAGAATTTTTTAGTCCACTCCGGGTCGACAGTCATTTCCTCTCCTTCCTAAAACGTATTTCCCCGAAGGGCTTCTCGTAACGCACGATTGTAATAAGTAGTCTTAGAAGTATTTCTACCGGTATATAGCCCAGTTCCTTCTTCTACTCCTTGCACTTCTTGTTGCGCGCTGTACGCCTGTGCATCGATATCAACGCCTTCATCATCACCGTAGCCACTAGCAACATAACGCTGAGTAGCATCGACATAAATATTCATACCGTGAGAATCCATGCCCCCCCTAGCTTTATCACTTTCGACGACATGTACACGATTAGCGGGCTCGCCGTATTGCTTTCCAGGTGTTAGGCCAGGAACCACGTCATTCTCGTTCACAACAGCCACATAGTTAAAGTGATGGTCAAGATCATCTCGTTGTCCCTCAAGATTGCTGGTCGGTGCACCATAGGTTACAACATTAGATACCTTATATTTACTATTAAATTCCTTATTATTAGCAAGTGAATACGCCACGGCACCGCCCTGAGAGTGACCAACCATTACTACTCGGTCTACGTCTTGTAGCTTAGCATCCTTCATTGCCTTTTCCACCATTCGGTGGTAGGGCGACAGATCATCAACAGGTTTATCAGAGGTATTACCAGCCAGACCAAGATTATTTCCTATAGAGCCAATCTCACCATCTTTCATCGAAAGATCAAAATCAGTGCCGGGAATATAAACATATGCTACCTTCTCATTCGAACCATCAGGCTTCTTCCCGTCATAAACGTCAATTTGAACGGCTGAGTACCCTGCGTTTCCTTGCGATTTCTCCATGTCTTTAACATGTTGATTGTCATTAACTGAATTCATGCGTTGCGCCACTTGATGAATATTTTGCGGAGGAACAGGAGGAATATCCCCACTATGCCCATGCTGCCGCTGAACATTCAAATCCTCAATCTTTGGATCTTTATTAAAGTAATTATATATTCCAAAGGGGGAAAGTGGTGAATAATCAATTATCCCCATTATAAACAACAGTATTTGGGCACCAGGACTATACTTTATCTCGTTAATAATCTCGGATGTATCATGATTTTTCTTCTCTGTTTTTCGAACCTGATAGTCCCTAAATTCCTGCACTGACATCGGGCGCAAACCCCACGGGTCAGCTAGGGAAATAGGGTTCCAGCCCGCAAAAGAGTTCGTATCCATACCGTGCACAATACCCGGCACCGAGCTCAAAGCATCGGTGGACACGAAACGGCGCACGCCAGCATCAGCCACACGGAAACCCATGAAATCAAGACCAGCAATATTGACAGAAGAAGCTGCCGGACCAGCACTAACCATGCCAAGACCAGGAACAGCAGGAACAGTAACTACGTCACTTTCCCACGGGTTAGAAGACATAGACCAGCCCAAGCCATAGCCCAGTTCCTCTTCAGAAGAGATATTCTCCAGCACAGAACCTGCACTCATCCCGCCCGCGCCCAGTACCATAGGCATTGATGAGACAGCGTCCCACATCAAAGGCATAGATGCATTGGGGACATCAACCGTAGTATTAGCGTGCACTGAGGCAAGCTCACCAGTCATGTCATGGTGTAGCTCCCACTCTTCGCTGTCCAGGCGAATAGCATTCACCTGCCCCATGTTGCCCCACCCAAGGGTACGCTCACGGTGCTGTCCAGTCAGCTCGTCCGTGGTCACCTCACGGACGCGTTCACCGGCAGCGTTATAGAAATACTCAGTTCGAGAACGATTCTGCACAGTCCCATCGGTACCATACTGCACCTCAGAAACAGCGCTGAGTAGACCAATTGAATTATGGCTGAAGGCGCGTTCCAGCAGCAGGGCGTTATCTCCCTGCTCACAATTACGCATATACAATGCTTCAGCGACCATCATGCCGTTTTCGTAGGTCCAGGTTCGTTCCTGAATACCATCCGAAACAGAGACGAGAGCACCAGAAGCATCATAGCGATACCTCATAGTGTGTGCCTCAAACTTATTTCCTGCATCTTCAAGCGTGCAAACAGCAACCTGAGAAGAAGCATCACGTTCCACACCGGCGGCAAACATGCTCATAGTTGCAGTACCGTTTCCCGTTCCTCGGGTGCCGTTACGCTCTACCTTGTACCCCACGGGAACATTCTTAACAGGATCGAGTTTCCACACAGCGTGAGTGTCTTCTGTACTCATCGAGGTCAAAGCACCACATGAAGCATGGGTAAATTCCATCTCCCTGGTGCGAGCAAAAACGTCCTTAGACTGAGTATGGCGCACTCGACCCGCACCATCACGCATCCAGCGCACTGAGCCGTACGGGTTGCTACTCATTACCAGAACACCATCTGCATCGTAGGTATAGTTCAGCGTGTACTCACCGCGCTGCTTAAACGCTTGCAAGGCATGCAGAGTACGCTGGTTCACGTCTGGGGCGCGAAGAATACCCGTGATGTGATCAGCAATAGACACCGTACTTGAGATGCGCTTCATGCTCATATCACCATGGGGTACGCGAGTACGGCTCAGCAACCTACCAGATGCAGAGTACTCATAGATGTGCTCTGCTTTTGCATCATTTACCGAAACCTTCAACGCGCCCTGCTGAGAGCCACGTCCATTCATCAAGGAATATTCAAAAGTTCCCTGAAGTTCACCATCAACAGTGACCGAACGGAGCACACCCCCGCGAGCGTAATCATACTCAAACGAACGGATACGTTCGCCATCGTTCATCGTCAGAAGACGGCCTGCAGCATCGTAGGAGAAAGTACGTACGAGAGAGTCTGCCGCATTTTCAACCGTAAAACTTGTACCCGAGCGTTCTTCACGCAGAAGGCGTCCTGCCGCATCCCATTCGTAGCTCGTTACGATACCCGCAGGCGTAATCCAGCGCTGAGGACGTGCGAGGGCATCATACTCACAACGGGAGGTACCACCCAAAGCGTCATCAACACTCACAAGGCGACCTGCTGCATCGTATGAGAAAGAACGAGTACCTTCAACACTGTCTTCAATACGTGCAATAAGGCCACGTGAAGTGTAGCTGTAGCTGGTAACCTTCTCCCCCGTATCTTCTTTAATGCGTCGGCCAGCAGCATCGTAAGTGTACTGTACAAGGCGCGACGGGGCAGCTGAAGTATCTGCAGAATCCCGAATGGTCTTCTCCAACAGGCGACCTGCAGCATCATAGGTAAAGATAGTTTCCAGGTAACCCTCATCAGCATCGAGCTCGCTCGTTTTCTTGAGGGTTTTCTGGCTGGTACAACGGCCCGCCGCGTCATATTCAAAGAAAGTCTCTCGACCAGCTGCACTGATGCTACGACTCATACGTCCCTGAGCATCGTACTCGAAGCTAACTACCCCTCCATCGGCAGAGCTAATCTGCGCGACCTGGCTTTGAACGTTATACACAGCCTGCGCAGAGGTATCAGGGGAAGAATTGAGAAGAGCGGAGGCATCCGGAATGCTCAACTTAGGAACGGGCACCCCAAAGAGAGCCGCCATATCCTGGCGGTTCTCAAACATCGTCATAACAGACGGAAGATGAGCAGCAGTAAGCGTGCTATCGCCTCGCGATACGTTATTGCGGGAACCCAGAATAGTGGGAACACGAAGTTCCGGCTGCACCAAGCTCCACGACGCCCAAGGACCCGCAGGACGCTCAGAAGGTTGCTTACCTGCTGAAGCAAGCCCCACAAGAGAAGAATCAGAGCGCAAAGACCCAGCGGGACCCAGGCCCGGCACCATAGTCATCAGAGAATTTGATGCAGAGACAACTCGTCCCAGGGCATCGGTTACAGCGGCGTAGTTACCGGGCGCGCCCTCAACTCGCATTGAATACTCACCGTGAGCGCGCGAGTGGGTAATGCTCAAAGCTACACCAGTAGCGTCCACAATGCGGCTCAGGTCGCCAGTTAGAGAATATTCGTACTCGGTACGAGCCCCGCAGGGGTCAATGATAGCGACGAGCTGCGAGAGTTCGTCGTATTCATAATGAGTCTGGGCTCCTGCGGCGTCAGTCATGGAGATAACGTTGCCCCAGGTGTCGCGTTCGACACTGGTTCGGTTACCCATAGGATCAATCACAGCGCTTAGGTGACCAGCTGAGTATTCAAAAGTGGTGATGTTACCTTCAGGGTCGGTAAGCGCTGTCAAGTGCTGCTCGGAGGTCGGCGTAGCATTCTGAGCCGCTTCTGCATAAGATAAACTCCAACGAGCACCCATCGCGTCGACCACCGTGCTGAGTCGTCCACTCGCATCCCACTCAAAATACTGGGTATCGCCGAGAGGATTAGTTACTGAGCGAAGGTTGCCGGCAGCATCATACGAATACTGCGTTTGCGCACCACTAGAGTCCGTGGAGCTCAGAAGCTGTCCACGGTCATTGTAGGTAAAGTGCTGTTTGAATCCTGATTCATCAGTGACGGCGGTGCAATGGCCGGCGTTGTCCCATTCAAGATAAGTTGTATTGCCTCCGTTACGGGTAATAGTCAGGGGGTTAGGGTCCAGCGGGTTCTGGGAGTAGGTATAGCGTGTTTCGGTGAGGGTACCTGCACGCCGATTCTTATTCATAATTCGGTGAGCAATCATACGGTCGTACTCATCCCACGTATAACGGTGGACTGCACCTTCCGGAGTATTTTCCGAGACAAGGCGAGCACGTTCATCGTAGCTACGATGCGTCACGGATCCGTCACGCTCGCAGATATAGGTGCGGTAACCGTAGGAGTTGTATCGCATGGACTGGCGGCTTCCGTCGCCAGCCACGAGGGAAACAAGCTGACCGTGTTCGTTTGAGCGCCAAATATTAGCGTGCTCACCGGTTCCGGAATCTTCAATCAAGGTCATTAGACCGTGCTCATAGCGGTAGCTAATATTTCGACCATGCTCGGTCTTCTGGGCTACGATGCGACCGTCAGCGTCATAGCTATTCTCAACCTCGCAATATCCCGTTTCATTCCAGACACGGTGGATAAGGTTATCCTCCGTCTGTTCATAACGGCGGGTACCATCAGGTCGCTGAACTTCACAAAGTACGCCAGCAGAACTGTAGATATAGCGCACATCGTTCAGCTGGCTTTCAACCTGTCCTGATGAATGTTCTTCAAAGGAGCCTTCATTGAAGTTGACAAGAGATGCAGCAGATACAAAATCCTGTGCGTCATAGCTGAAAATAATGCCCTGCGCGCTAAGAGGCTGAATCAAAGCGCTCGGTCGCTGAACTCCGAATTCCCCACCGGTATTAGCCTTTGGGCCACGGTTGTAAAGAGCAACTACAACTGAGCTGGGGTGCCCCTCCATGAAAGCAACCAATTCACCCGAAGGAGCATACAGATAACGGCTACCAGAATGGTTAGTAACAGACCAGTAGTAGGTGGGTTCAGGCGATTCTGCTACTTCAAAAGATGTCGGCAGTAGACGATGGGCAGACTTGGCTGCTTTATTCACAGCAGAGTATAGGGCGCGCCAAAGGGCCTCTTGTCCTTCGGTATTTTCTTCGAAGGGCGCAGAGGCTGATTCCACATTATGTGTAGGTGCTTCGTCTAGAGCCGACTCGGTTACCTTCTCCAGCCAGTAGGGAGCGTTGGGAGTCCGGGCATACCCGCTAGCCGAGTTCGTATCACGTTCAAAGACGAGTTCACGACCGTCGGCAGTGTGCCATGAGATACTATCGGAGTTTTGCTGAAGTCGGCTATCCAGCGTGCTTGACCAACCCTTACCAAAAGCACCACGAGGGCTATTCGAGAGGGCAGCGAGAACACTGTTGTAGGTACGTTCAAGACGTAGCACCGAGTTTACGCGAGAGCGAAGGTCAACTTCACTTTCGATGAAGTTACCGGTTGCAACGTTGACGGGGTCATTTGCGTAGCCGGATGAGATATTTACACCGGTAATGCTCATGCCGGGAACCTGCAGTAGGTGATGCATCGGAATATCATCATGCATCAGCTCATTCAGAAGATTCATATCGAGGCTAAATTGAGCCTTTGCCCCAGGTCCTGAAAGTTCTTCGTGATGTTCAATAGCCGGTTTTTCCAAGTAACCACGACTTGCAACATCAAACATTATTTGAGCAAGCTTACCCAGCCAATGGACGTCTGCATCGACATCCTCAATCCAGGTGTGCAACGCAGCAATCAAAGAATCAGCGTTAAAAGTTCCCCATGAAGTATTCGAACGAAACTGAGCATAGGTGGACGCTACGCGAAGCTGCGCCTGACCAAGTTCAGCATTCATAGAAAGATTAACCTGACGATGCTGATACGCATTGTGCGGCACGATAGAAACCGTAGATCCACCAGAAGCAAGCGCAATCTGGGTATTCAAATGCTGAGTACCCTGTGCAGAAGAGTTTGCCTCGGCAAACTGTCCGAGAGCGCTTTGAGAAACTCCTGAAGAAACTGAGTTACCCTGAGCACCAGTGAAGGGGTCAGCTACAGGTCGTGGTGTGTAGACCTCAAAATGCGGGGGGTGGGAAGGCATAGGACGAGGGGGAAGCTCAACGAGTTCTTCAGAACTTGGCGTCATCAAATGCCCGGGAGAGAATTCCCTCCCCTTTGATGCTTCAGAAAGCATCTCCTTACGTTGTTTGATCATCTCATTACGTTCGTTGAGCTTCTCCCATGCAGTAATCTCTCGGCGGATGCGTTCTTCCTCGCGGGCAGCACGAATGTAAGTCTCCATATTACGAGCTGCATTGCTAAAGCACTCTTTAAACTCTCGCAACAGCGCAAATGACGAAGCAAGCTTTGCTCTATACACCCGTGCGTAACCGCCGGTGAAACCTTCCAGGGCGAGCTGAGCGGCACCACAAGTACCGTCGGCGCCATAGCGAGCAGGGAGCTGATGCTCGATTACTTGAGTTAGATGCGTCAAATGTGTTTTGAGAGCCTCAGCGCTCTCAAAGTCAAAAGGAACAGCTTCAGTATTAGCGTGGACGTTATCCATATATTTACTTCCGGAAGTTGATGTGACAGTGAACGAGCTTCCTCGCCCACGTTCGTTGCATGTATGTTCCCTCTCGGTGACAGTGAGAATCACACACCCTTCAAGGTAACACACGCACCCTCTGCACACGAACCCAGCAGGACGGATTCCACCTCCCATGGCTTCCACCTCCCCTAGCCAACCGCGAAGAGCCCACCCGGAAAGCCCAGCACGAAACCCCCGCCAGCACAGCACCGAAAGCACTGCCCAGCGGGGGTTCTAGAGAAGCGACATAGAGAAAGCTACAGCTGCCCAAATCCTCGCGGATAAATCGGCTCGTAGATGTTACGGTTGCTGTAGCCGTCACGGTCAACCACAATCACCCACTGCCCACGCAGATGCTCCACAGCCAACGAGAAACGCCCCAGATACTTCAAATATTTGCGGATATCCTGCTTCTCACCCGTCTCAGTCACATAAAACGCAAGGTCCGTAGCCTTAGTCGTGTACAGGGTGCTCACCAGAATATTTCGACTCGTATTTTTAGCCTTTTCACCCGCAACAAGATCATCAACAACATTGGCGCTCAGCACATTCTTATCAGCCGAAATAACCCACCCGCGCTTCTCCCTGTACAGGCGAAGAATTTCTGGGTGTAGCACCTTTTCCGGGTCCGTGACCTTAGAAAGAGGCTCCGTGTCGCCCGTGTGGTAGAAGTAGTTCATCGATGCAAAGAAGTACGCCAAGAATGCGTACAATCCGGCGCGGTCGTAGTTATCCATTCCAGGCTGCTGAATCGGGTACGGCACGTTCTGCGCCGCCTGCGCCTCCGTGGCAGGAATGAAGCGGCCCT
>ERZ773272.589-NODE-589-length-14320-cov-2.924711_pt1 | contig 14320 bp, 13 predicted proteins | sample MGYA00511891_ERZ773272 | MGnify/ENA primary metagenome ERZ773272 (study PRJEB29015, sample SAMEA2738150) | human oral metagenome | biome: human oral; feature: human-associated habitat; material: saliva | place: China | collected 2198 ...
CGCAGCCACATCGTCGGCAAAGGTGACGTTAACACCGGTCAAGCGTGACGATGCCGCAGCCACCGCCGCCTCCCCCACGCCCAGACACTCGGCAATCTGCAGGACAACGAAAGTGGGGCGCACACCCAGGATGAAGTTTTCAAAATCGTGAGTGAGCACTGCGGATTCGGGAACAAACAGGTCGTCGAGCGTAACCCAGGCGGATGCGGTGGCGTTCAGGCCGAGCAGCCCGAAGGGGGTGCCAAAGGTGACCCCGTCCGCATTGCCTTCGGCGACGAAGAGGATGCGCTCACCGCCGTCGGTGTGGGCGGCGGTGACAAACACGGCGTCGTCATACAGGTTGGAAGCCCAGTTGAGTTTGCCGTTGACGCGGTAGCCGCCGTCAACACGGGTGGCGGTGAGTTCGATGTCGCCGCAACCTGCGAATTCTTTGAAGGCAGCCGCCATTCCCGTGACCCCGGGGCGTTCCCCGGCCTCCAGTTGCTTGGCCAAAGTCTGCGCGTCCTCTGCGTCTGCTGCCCGCAGATATTCCAGGGTCATGCGGTGGGCCCAGGTGGTGAATCCCACGGAGAGGTCGTTGCGGGAGAGTTCGCGAATGAGGCGTGCAGTGGTGAGCAGGTCAGCGTCGAGAAGCCCGGCATCGCCCAGCAGTGGAAGGATGTAGCGCGCGTCTACCTCGCCTTTATCCACAGCGGATGCGGTGGCGGCTACCTGGTCCAAAAGCGCGGGGTCAACGCCGAGTGGTGCGAGGGTGATGGGTTGGGTGGCGGTGGTCATGGCGGTTGCCTCCTGGCGTTTCGGGTGGGTTAAACGAGTTCCGAGGTGAGCTTTGCGGGACGGGTGTAGGTGTTCACCACGGGCGACCACTTAATGGCATCTTTCTGGATCTGGTCGAGGGTATCGCGGTCTGCGTCACCTTCAAGGGCAATTTTGACGCGCACGTCAGAGACACCGGGACGCTTGTCCTCGCTGAGGTCGCCGACGCCCCAGGTCGGAGAAATGTCGATGTCGCCCTCAATATCGATCTCAATCTTGGTCAGGGTCACGCCACGGTGAGTGGCAATGGCCTGAATACCCACGGAAATGCAGGCCGCGAGGGCAGCCTGGGCAACCTCGGTGGGGTTGGGGGCGGTATCGTCACCCAACAGCGCAGGCGGCTCGGACACCAGCACCGGCTCCAGCTCGCGAACCTTGGTGTAGTTGCGGAACTGGCCGTCGGCTTCGGTGTGGGTGCGTACGGTGCGCTTGCCACCCTCGGGGTTATCGATGTTCTTCTGCGCGAGTGCGTTCAGTGCATCCTTGTCGATGGGCTGCAGCGGTTCGCCTGGCTTGTGGTTCGGGGTCAGATCGCTCATCTTTACGCTCCTTTTACATCATGATTTTATGGCCGGAGATTCCTAGGGAACTCTGGATTACCTGACCGACCCTAACATAGATTATCCCAAAATGTGAACCACTCAGTCTACAGACCGTTCTATATCGCGACTTAGAACAATTGCGACACATAATGTCTATTTATCACTGTTTTTTCTTTAAGTTTTTACCTAACTACACCCGTCGTCGCACCGGGTAGACAGAGACTCATTACGTAAACTAAAGTCAACTGCCAACCATTGCAGAGACTAAGTAGTCTATTTTTTATAGACAGTACCCACGCAGCACCCACGAGGTTCCATGACCCCCAATCACCCGCACCCACCCCTCACCAGGCGCGCGTTCCTCCGTGCATCGGCCGCCGCAGTCGCAGGGGTGTCGTTAGCGGGCATGGCTTCCTCTTGCGGGTCCACCTCCCCCACCATAGATGGCCCAGACTCCGTTCTGGATGTCACCATCGGCTATGTTCCCATCGCTTGCGCCGCCCCGCTGGTGCTTGCCAGCGCCCAAAAACTGTTTGACCAGCACGGGGTCAACGTCGTATTGCGTAAATATGCGGGGTGGGCGGACCTGTGGAGCGCCTACTCCACCGGCGAGTTGAATGTGGCGCACATGCTCGCCCCCATGCCGCTAGCCATTAATGCGGGTGCCGCCAATGGCCAGCGCCCCACCGAGGTGGCCTTCACGCAAAACACCAACGGCCAGGCCATTACGCTGGCAGAAAAACACGTGGGCCGGGCACAGTCAGCGAAAGATTTTGCGGGAATGGTCATTGGCATCCCGTTTGAATTTTCCGTGCACGCCCTACTGCTGCGTGATTTCCTTGTCGCCGGTGGGATAGATCCGGTGCGTGACCTGGAACTTCGACTCCTGCGCCCTGCGGACATGATCGCGCAACTGCAGGTGGGTGGGATTGACGGATTCATTGGCCCAGAACCGTTCAACCAGCGTGCGGTCGCCACTGGGGCAGGCCGCATTTTCACGTTGACCAAGGAACTCTGGTCGGGGCATCCGTGCTGCAGCATAGCCATGTCCAAGGAATGGCGTACCGCCCACCCGGAGAAAGCCCGCAGGATCACGGCGGCGCTGACACAGGCATCTCAGATGGCCAATGACCCAGCCCAGAAAGACCAGGTGGCGGAGATTCTCTCTCAGGAGAAATACCTAAACCAGAAGAGAGAACTCTTCCTGCCCACGCTGGCAGGTACCTACCAGAACTGGGAAGGCGAGGAAAAGACGGACCATGAGCGCATATCGTTCGGCAATCCCACCAACCCCACGGCGATTACCTGGATGGCCACGCAACTTGCGCGCTGGAACTTGGGAGGAGACACACTCACCATGGATGATCCCACCCTGATTCATCTTGCTGATTCCGTCCTTCCCGATGACGTGCCACGCGGCGGCGACCCAGTGACCATTAACGGCCGCGTTTTTGACGCACATACTCCCACCGCCGGATACGAGGTATACACACGATGACTCTTTCCACGCAGACCAGGCAGCCCCACAACCCCATCGACACATCCGATACCACCGCTACACCATCAACAGCGAGCGAGGCACCTGCGAACCGGGTGCGGCGGGGCGTCGATACGCGTATCCAGGCCGTGATCATTGGCGTTGTCCTAGCAGCGGTGAGCATCGGCGTGTGGCAACTTGCCGTGACCGCAGGCTGGCTCAGCGACCTCGCACCCACCCCGGCGCGCACGTTCAGCCGTGGGGTGGAGATCCTGTCGGACCCGTTCTACCGGGACGGACCCGGCAGCGTCGGTATTTTCTGGCACGTGATCACCAGCCTAAGGCGCGTACTCACTGGTTTTTTCATCGCTACCGTTGTAGCCATTCCCCTGGGGTTTGTGCTGGGCCGCAGCACTGCCCTGCGCTGGGCAGTGGACCCATTGATGCAGGTGCTGCGGCCTGTGTCGCCACTGGCGTGGTTGCCACTGGGCCTGGCACCGCTGAGCAACGCGGAGCACACCGCGATTTTCGTGATTGTTCTGTCCGCGCTCTGGCCGACGTTGATCAACACTATCGACGCGGTGCGTAACGTCAACCCCACCTACATCAACCTGACCGCCACCCTGGTACCCCGATGTGGGCGCGCATCATCTACATGTGGTTTCCTGCTGCCCTGCCCGGCATTGTCACGGGCCTGCGCATCTCCTTGTCTACCTCGTGGTTGGTGATCATCGCTGCGGAAATGCTCGTCGGGGGCCAAGGCATCGGATTTTTCGTGTGGAACCAATGGAACCGCCTGGATATTGACGCCATTGTCTTAATCGGCGTCACCGGCCTGATCCTGGATCACCTTGTTGCCGCCCTGCAGAAAGTTGTGCGTTATGACTAGCCCGCATGTGGAACTGAAGGAAATCACTAAATCCTACGGCTCCACCACCATCATTGCCCCCACCACCATCACCATTGAGGAAGGCCAGTTTGTCTCTATCCTCGGCCCTTCTGGCTGCGGCAAATCTACCATCCTTTCCATGGTGGCGGGCCTGAATTTCCCCACCACCGGAAGCGTTTTTGCCTCCGGGTCACCCATCACCGGACCGGGACCGGACCGCGGCATGGTGTTCCAACACCACGCACTTCTGCCGTGGATGACGGCCAAAGGCAACATCGAATTCGGCCTGAAATCCGCACGGCCGCACTACAGCCGCGCCGAACGCTCCGACATCGCCGACACCTACCTTGAACAGGTGGGACTCACCCACGCCGCATCACGACGCCCTGCCCGACTCTCCGGCGGCATGCAACAACGCGTCGGCATCGCCCGGGCCTTCGCCATTGACCCGGAAATACTGCTTCTCGACGAGCCCTTCGGGGCGCTCGATGCGTTGACGCGCCGGGAGCTGCAACTCCAGCTTCTTCATGTGTGGGAATCATCCCAACGCACGGTGATCATGGTGACTCACGATGTGGACGAGGCAATTGTGCTGTCCGACCGTATTCTGGTCATGTCCCACGGGCCGGAATCCACGGTGATAGCAGACGTTGCGGTGGATGTGCCGCACCCCCGGCACGACACGGACGCAGACTCCACCGTGGAGCTGCGCCACCAGCTGCTTGACCTGCTGGAACACTAGTCTTCGGGGTCCAGCAGAAAATCCACCACGGCGCGGGGATTGTCCAGAAACTCCCGCGTGGCCTGGACAATCGTGGCCTGATCGTACGTGACGGGGGCTAGGCCATCGGCGGTAATTTCCAGAATAGTTGCGTCCGGCACGGCCAACAGAATCGGCGAGTGCGTGGCAATAATGAACTGCGACCCCTCTTCCGCCATCCGCGTGATACGCACCAGCAATTCCATGAGCCGGAATGGCGACAGCCCAGCTTCCGGTTCGTCGAGAATATACAGACCCTTTTTGGTGAATCTCTCGTCCATGATGTGCATCACCGATTCCCCATGAGAGCGGTGATGCAGGTTCAGCCGGTCCTCCGGGGGAAGCATCGCATCGAATTCGTAGTAGGCGGTGGCCACGTTGTAATAGGATTCCGCCCGCAAAAAGAACCCCCACGTGGGGTTTTTCGCCCGGACGACCGTGAGCCAGTGATGGAGTTCCGATTCCGTATTCATGGTGGAAAACGTGACCTGCCGCGTCCCGCCTTCCGCATTAAATCCACTCCCCACAGCAATGGCCTCCACCAGGGTGGATTTGCCTGACCCGTTCTCCCCCACCACAAAGGTGACTGGCGTGGTGAGGTTCATACGTGGAATGGCCAGCAGGTGTCGCACCACGGGAAGCTCATTAATGTAGCTTGTGGTGCCAATCTCATCGAGTTTGATCCCGGTAATAAACATGATCAGCGTGATGTGGGGTCAGTGTCTGTGCCGCAAGCATCCAGGTAATGCGGTAAAGCCATGATACCGGTGACCTTAATCCTCGTCGCATAGCAAGCACATTTTTAAACCCCACTCCACAGATGGGTCGTGGAGTGGGGTCGTTTTCATCACGCAAGTTAGGAGGTTAAGGGTCGTATTCAGGTCTCCCTTCGTCGAGGTTTCAGGGGCGTCGTCACGGTTATGAGCAGCGCCGGGGCGTCTCGCCCCCTTTACTTCGAGTCGTCGCGGAAGCCACCGAACGGGCCGGGGCCGCCCTCACCGAGCTCAATGGCCATTTCTTCGCCGCCAAAGACATCTGCGTCGAATGCTTTCAACACAGCATCTTTATCCTTGGATGTGATCTTGCCATCGGTGACAGCCTTATCGAGACGGGAACCCAAATCCTCGCGAGCCTTGGTGCTATCCAGGGCAACGCTGGCATCGTCGTGGTGAACGCTTTGACTGGACGTGGTGCTCTTAGCATCAGTCGAACTGTTCTGTGCCCACGCCATCGCAGCCCCCGTTCCTAAGAGGGCAGCGGACAAACCGCCGACGATTGCTACTTTGGCTGGGGTTGGGAGAGCGCGCATCGTATATTCTCCTTCGGTATCGGGGGCGCTGGTCTCATGTGGCTTGGATGAGAGTGTTTCCCTCGTGGCCACTGAAACCTAAGGTAAGAGCCAAAGCTTGGGAATCGATGCCACAAACCTTGGAGTTACCTGTCAATAAAGCATGTCTCCTACATATGCCAAAAGCGCAGCCCATGGGCTGCGCTTGGGGATGATAGGTATTCTTATTTGCTAGTTTGTGGCAGGTGGATTGCCGGCGCCTCGGCCTCCTTGGTTCTTGTGATTTCGAGCGTCAAATTGACTGCTAAGGTTGTCTCCCAGTTCCCGGAGCGCCGAGAGAAAATCCTGGACGGCAGGCTCGCTCTGGAGTCGGCGAAACGTATCTTCGACGTTGGAGCCAAAGTTGTTGGCGCTGAACCGGGGGCCGGATGTGCTGGTGCCGTAGGCATTCTCCGCGTCGGAGGCGCTGCGGGCAGAGGAACTGCTGGTGGACTCGCCGACCTCCACGATGACCTGATCGCCTTCAAACTGCAGGACCGCGCTGTCGGGGGCACCGAGTTCCTGGGCGGCTTCGATAAAATCGGCAAGGTCGCCGAGAGTGACGTTGGTGAGGCTGAACGTGAGCTTGTATGACATACCTTTAACGCTAGTGCGATATTGACGACACGTCACCCCTTATCAGGGTTCTCCCTGACCCCGCCCTACCCCTCCCTGAGATCCATACACCGGCAGCGATAACTCAACCTAATAACAGTTCCTATACTGCACCAATAACATGGCGGGCCGCTCCGCTTGAATTACATTCGTGAAAGTATGCGAAAAGTTCCCGGCCCATGATGTCTATTTTTTCACGTTTAAAACCTAGGCACGCCCCTTTACGCTAGGCGGCATGACCATCATTAATCATGTGACCAATCAACCTGTCAGCAGCGCAGATGCTGCGGCAGCCGGGGCGTCGATAAGCGTCGCGGACACCATCACCGAATACCTAGAACGCGCTGACTGGCGCGTCAATGCCAACGCCAACCAGGACTATTCGCTGGGTGGCATGATGCTGAACACGTCCGGGAAGGTTGTGGCCAACTACTGGCTGAACGAGGTTTTCTCCCCTGAGGCCGGGCAGGCGCACCGGCGCGGCGATATCCACATCCACGACCTGGACATGCTCGCCGGATACTGTGCAGGGTGGTCGCTGCGGCAACTCCTGGAACAGGGATTCGGCGGGGTACCCGGCGCGATCTCCTCCGGGCCGCCGAAACACCTTTCCTCTGCACTAGGGCAGATGGTGAACTTCCTGGGCACCTTACAAAACGAATGGGCGGGTGCGCAGGCTTTTTCGTCCTTTGACACCTACCTAGCGCCTTTTGTCAGGCTCGATAACCTTGACTACAGCCACGTCAGGCAGTGCATGCAGGAGTTTATTTTCAATCTCAATGTGCCCAGCCGGTGGGGAACGCAAACCCCCTTTACCAACCTCACCTTCGACTGGACCTGCCCCGCCGACATAGCCGAGGACTATCCCTTCATCGGCGGCGACGTGTGCGATTTCCGCTACGGGGACCTTGCGGAAGAAATGGCGCTGATCAACCGGGCCTTCATCGACGTGATGGCGGAAGGCGATGCTGATGGACGCGTGTTCACCTTCCCCATCCCCACCTACAACATCACCCGTGACTTCGACTGGGACAGCCCCAACGCCCACGCCCTGTTCGACATGACCGCGCGCTACGGGCTGCCCTACTTCCAGAACTTCATCAACTCCGACCTGAATCCCGGCGACATTCGGTCCATGTGCTGCCGCCTCCAGCTTGACCTGCGCGAACTGCTCAAACGCGGCAACGGGCTCTTCGGTTCCGCCGAACAAACCGGGTCCATCGGGGTGGTTACCCTCAACTGCGCCCGCCTCGGACACCTGTACAAGGGCGACGAGGCGGCGCTACTGGAGGCGGTGACTAGGTTCGTACGGCTCGGCGTGGACACCCTCGAACGCAAGCGCCGCCGAAGGTGCCACCTACCGGTTCGCCCGGGAGGACATCGCCCGCTACCCCGGAATCATCCACGCCGGAACCGCCGACGAGCCTTATTACACCAACTCCACCCAACTCCCCGTCGCCCACACCCCTGATCCCTTTGACGCGCTGGCCAAACAAGACGACCTGCAGACCAAATACACCGGCGGTACCGTCCTCCATTTGTATATGGGGGCCGCCATGAGCAACGGCGACGCCTGCGCCGCCCTCGTCCGGCGCGCGCTCACCCACTACCGACTCCCCTACATCACCATCACACCCACCTTCTCCATCTGCCCCAACCACGGCTACCTCTCCGGCGACCATCCGCACTGCCCGCGCTGCTGTGCCGACACTGAGGTGTGGACCCGCGTCATGGGCTACTTCCGGCCCGTCGCCAGCTTCAACACCGGCAAAAAAGGAGAATTCCATGAACGCACCTACTTCCGCGAACCCAGCCGGGTGTGATGTTGAGCTGCCCGTCGCCGGAATCATCCCCTTCTCCGCCACCGACTGGCCCGGCAAACTCACCTGCACCATCTTCACTCAAGGCTGCATGTGGACCTGCACCTACTGCCACAACCCCACTCTGCAACCCATCACCCCGGGTGAGCACACCTTCACTTCAGTACTGGACCTGCTTGGCCAGCGACACGGGCTTATCGACGCCTTGGTCATTAGCGGCGGCGAACCCACACTGCACCACGGGCTTGGGGACGCCATCGCCGCCACCCATCGCAGTGGATTCCCAGTGGGACTCCACACCTGCGGGTACGCGCCGGGGCGGCTGGACGTGTTGTTAGAACGCGAAGAGACCCGCCCTGATTGGGTGGGTCTGGACATCAAAGCACTCCCCAGCGACATGCCCGCTGTCACCGGGTGCTCCCCGCGCGCCGCGACTGGGAGCTGGCAATCCCTCCGCGTGCTTGCCGACGCCCGCGATCGCCTCGGCCTTGACCTGCAGGTACGCACCACCATCTGGCCGGATTCCATTCTTGAACGCCACCTCGACGATGTGCGCACCGCCGTGGCTGATTACGGGTGCGAGTTGGTGGTGCAGTACGCCCGGGGCGTCAACGAGCGCGGGGAATATTACGCAAACCTGTTTTAGCGGGCACCGAGAGCGTTGAAAAGATTCAGGTTAAGCAGGAATGCGTCGGCGGCTTCGGCGAGGAGGCGTTCGCGGTCCGCGGCGTCGATAGGCAGGGCATCGAGAGCGGCGCGGTAGTTGTCCTTGTAAGGCTTGGTCTTCGGGATTTCGGCGAAGTGGTAGAAGGTGACACACTCGTCGGAAACGCCGTAATGGCGCTGCATCATGCGGCCGATAACCTGGCCGCCGGACAGGTCACCCAGGTAACGCACATAATGGTGCGCGAGCAGTCGGGCGACATCCTTGGTGTCTTCGATGTCATTGAGGCGGGCAATGTACTCGACTGTGGCGGGCAGCGGGGTCACGGTGGTGCGCCATTCGGTGGAGCCGTGGAGATGGTTGAGGTCATGTTCCAGAGCGTTCACGCGTTCCAGGGCGGGGTCAACGATTCCTGATGCCAGCGGGTGGTCGGCAACGGCGCGGGCGGCGTCTTCCAGCGCGGAGTAGAACAGCCAGGATTGCTCTTGCAGGGCGATGAAGTCGGCAACACTGAGTTTGCCTGCAAGCAGCTCGTCCATGAACACGGAGTGTTCGGCTTTGTCGTGGGCTTCAGCTGTGGAGGTTTTGAGCGCTGCGGACAGGGACTCACGGGTATCAGTTGCTGTAGTCATGGTTTTCCTTCTCGTGTGACTCAATATGAGGAGCCATAACGGTGCACCATTCCCGTGTCTGGCTTGCACCTTTATTTAACTAAGGGTACCCATACTTACACATCAATCTTAGGAATGATTCCTGCTAACCAACCGGCTAGAACCTGGATACACCCCTCGCCTAGCCATCAAGGTTCGAAGGTTTTCTCGCCCCAGAACACCTCATCAACCACCTGGCGGGCACGGCGTGTAACTTTCAGATAGTTTTCCAAAAACTCCTGGTATTCCGTAGGATCCCAGCCAGCAGCACCCGCCACCTGAGCCAAATGCGGACCCGGCGGCGGCAGCTGATCCGTACGCTTACCGCGCACCAACACCAACGCATTACGCGCATCTGTGGCCGTCAACCACGCGGTCCGTAAAATCTGTACCTTCTCCGGGTCAACGAGCTTGTGGTATTCAATCACATCCAGACATTCCAGCGTGGACGTGTTGTGCAGTTCCGGCACCTCATGGGCGTGTAAGAGAATCAGCAGCTGCACTGTCCATTCAATATCCGTCAAAGCGCCGCGCCCAAGTTTGGTGTGGGTGTTACGGTCCGCGCCGCGGGGCAGCCTTTCATTATCCACTCGGGCCTTCATCCGTCGCACTTCGCGCACCAGCTCTGGGGAGGCACCATCGGCCGGGTAGCGGAACGAATCAATCGCTGCGAGGAACTTCAGCCCCACGTCCTTATCGCCAGCGATGTGTGTGGCACGCAGCAGCGCCTGAATTTCCCAGGTCTCACCCCACTTTTCGTAGTAAAGAACATACGAGTCGATAGTGCGCACCACCGCACCCGAACGGCCTTCTGGTCGCAAGCCCAAATCCACCTCCAACGGCGGATCGCCACTGGGTTTGGAAAGCCTGCGACGCATCCTGTCGCACACGCCAATCGCCCAGCGCACAGCCTCATTGTCGTCCACACCCGGCGCGGGTTCGCACACAAACATCACGTCCGCGTCAGAGCCGTAGCCCAGCTCAGCGCCGCCGAGGCGGCCCATGCCGATCACGGCGATGCGTGCCGGAGTTTCCTGCATCGCTCCCTCGGTGTTCCCTTCACGCCTACTCTCCACAGAGGCGCGTATCTCTGCAGCCAGAGCTGCCTCTAGCACGGCATCCCACACAAAGGAGAGGCTGCGGCACACCTGTTGCACATCCATCATGTCGAGTAGGTCAGCGGCGGCAACACGGGCGAGTTCAGCGCGACGAAGGGACCGCGCCACGGTGATGGCACGGTCGGGGTCTTTATGCCGGGAGACGCTGGCGCACAGGGAGGAGGACACGGTGGTGGGCGATGCGTCCAAGAGTTTCGGGCCGCGCGCGCCATCACCCAGGAGCTTCACAGAGTCAGGGGTGGCGATGATCAGGTCGGACACGTAGGGGGAATTCCCCAGGATTTTCATCAGGCGCTGCCCCACCACGCCCTCATCGCGCAGCATGCGAAGGAACCATTGGCGGTCATTCGCGGCGTCGGAAAGCTTGCGGTAGTTGAGCAGACCGGCATCGGGGTCGGCGGTCTGGGAGAGCCATTCCATGAGGGTGGGCAGCAGCATCGCCTGGATGCGGGCTTTGCGGGTGGTCCCAGAGGCCAGGGCGATCAGGTGCTCGTAGGCGCGGTCCGGGTAGTAGTAGCCCAGCGCAGCGAGCTGGCGTTTTGCCGATTCGGCGGAAAGACGCAGCGTTTCCACCGGCAAGTTGACCACGGAGTTCAGCAGTGGCCGGAAGAAGAGCTTGGCGTGCAGCTGAGCGACTTGGCGGCGGACTTTGCGGTATTCGCTAGCCAGCGCCTCTGCGGAGGTGCCGTCGCCAACACCCATGATCCCGGCGGTGCGGGCCAGCCAGCGGAGACTGGTTTTGTCGTCCTCGGTGGGCATGGTGTGGGTGCGGCGGACGCGCTGCAGCTGCAGGCGATGCTCCAGGAGTCGGAGGAATTCGTAGGCGTCTATCAGGGTGGAGCCGTCTTCGCGACCCACATACCCCGCAGCGATGAGGGCGTGCAATGCGGCAACGGTGGAGCGCACGCGGAGGGATTCGTCGCTGCGCCCATGCACCATTTGCAGCAGCTGCACCGCAAACTCCACGTCGCGGAGGGAACCGCGCCCGAGTTTCAGTTCACGTTCCAGCAGTTCAGTGGGCACGTTATCAATCACGCGCCGGCGCATTGACTGCACGTCTTCCACAAAACTGTCACGCTGGCTCGCGGTCCACACCATGGGGGTGAGCGCATCAACGTACGCTTCCCCAAGCTCCAGCGATCCTGTCATGGGGCGAGCTTTGAGCAACGCCTGGAATTCCCAGGTGTGGGCCCATCGCTTGTAATAGGCCACATGGGATTCCAGGGTGCGCACCAGCGCGCCCTGCTTGCCTTCGGGGCGCAACGCCGCATCCACCTCGAAGAAGCACTTGCAACCGATGCGGATCAGCTCACCGGCCACGCGGGTGGATTTGGTGTCGGCGGGTTCGGCAACAAAAATAACATCCACGTCAGAAATGTAGTTGAGTTCCTGAGCACCACATTTGCCCATGGCGAGCACCGCCATCTGACCTTCGTAGTCTTTCTCCCCCCACACCACGGCGACGGCAACTGCCAACGCGGCGGTGAGCGCGGCGTCGGCAAGCGCGGTCAACATTCCCGTGACCTGGTCGAACGGTACCAGGGGCTGGCCGGGGCGGCGCGGGGATTCCGGGTATGTTCCGGCAAGGTCGTGCGCGGCGATGCGCATCAACAGCGTGCGATAGGTGCACTTCAGGGCCTTTTCCGCATCAGCACCAGTCAGCCCGGCACGGTAAGTCCCGGGAGTGGTGAGGGTCGCGCTTGCCGACGCATCCAGCGGCGTGGCCTGCACACACTCCAGCAACTCGCGCATCATCTCGGCGGGAGTGGGCATCGGCTGCGCCAACAACCGCCACAACCCCGGGTTCGCAGCCAGGTGATCCCCCATCGCCGTGGACGCCCCCACAAGGGACAACAGCCGCACACGAAACGCCACGTCAGAGCGGATAGCGGCATCAAAATCCGCGTATTCTTTACCGTCAGCATAATCACCACTTGTCAGCTGGTCACGCAGACGGATCAACGTATTCAGCGCAAGATCCGGGTCGCCAGCCCCCGACAGCGCCCACAACAACTCCACCGACTGGCTATTAAGCCAACCAAGCTCCTCAAGGTCCGCCTTGGCTGTAGGGCTATTGAACCCCAATCCCCCCAACGTGGGCATGGGTCTGCGGGTGGTTCGTGACGTGGGCATGCTGCACATTTCCTGCACTCTTTCCCGGTAGTGTCCCAGTAGTTTTCTAGTAGTCCAGTGTGGTGCGCAGCTCCCAAGAGGAGATTTGCGCCTGATAGTCGTGCCACTCTCGCCACTTATTGCGCAGGAAATACTCAAACACGTGCTCACCTAGGGTGTCGGCAACCAGCTCCGAGCCCTCCATCAACCGCAGCGCATGGTCCAAGCTGCCCGGCAAATCCTGGTACCCCAAGGCGAGGCGTTCGCGCCGGGTGAGCTTGGAAATGTCCTCTTCAGCGGGTTCGGTGAGCTCGTAGCCTTCCCGGACACCTTTCAGCCCAGCCGCAAGAATCACCGCATAAGCCAGGTAGGGGTTGCAGGCAGAATCAGGGCTGCGCACCTCAACGCGCCGGGAAGATCCTTTACCCAGACGGTAGGTGGGAACACGCACCAGCGCCGAACTGTTGGACACTCCCCACGTGGCGGCGCGGGGCGCCTCGTTGCCGAACATGATGCGCTTGTAGGAATTCACCCACTGGTTGGTGATCGCCGTGAACTCGGGGGCATGCCGCAAAATACCGGCGATGAACTGCCGCGCCGTGGTGGACAGGCTGAACTCATCATCGGGATCGTGGAAGGCGTTGCTATCGCCCTCGAACAGGGAAATATGGGTGTGCATGGCGCTGCCTGCGTAACCTGCAAAGGGTTTGGGCATGAATGTGGCCCGCACCCCGTTTTTCAACGCCACCTTTTTGATCAGGTAGCGGAAGGTCATGATGTTATCGGCCATGGTCAGGGCATCGGCAAAGCGCAGGTCTATTTCCTGCTGGCCGGGGGCGGTTTCGTGGTGGCTGAACTCAACGGAAATGCCCATGTCTTCTAGCGCGGAGATGGCATCAAAGCGGAAATGCGGGGCCTTGTCCGTCACCGCCTGATCGAAGTAGCCGCCGTTATCCGTAGGCGTTGGGGGCTGCCCCTGGGTGTTAATCGAATCAACCAGGAAAAACTCGATCTCAGGATGAACGTAGCAGGTAAAACCATCACTCGCGGCCGAGGCCAGCTGTCTGCGCAGCACCTGGCGGGGGTCAGCAAAGGAGGGCTGTCCGTCCGGCATGGTGATGTCACAAAACATGCGGGCAATGCTGCGGTCCGTGCCGTTTTGCTCAAAGGGCATCAACTGGAACGTTGATGGATCAGGAAGCGCAATGGTGTCGGACTCGGATATGCGCGAAAAACTCTCAATAGCCGAGCCGTCGAACCCAATGCCCTCCCCGAAGGCGTTTTCCAGCTCAGCAGGCACCACCGCCACGGACTTTAAATAACCCAGAATGTCGGTGAACCACAGCCGTACAAAACGGATGTCACGTTCCTCGACGGTACGAAGCACAAATTCCTGTTGGCTGTTCATTCTTACAAATCTACCGCGCGCACCCGACTCGCCGTGGACACACGGTTGGTGACGGGTAAAAAATAGTGACACACTTTAACCATGAATTCAGACACCGACTCCACCCCCGCCACACCCCCGAC
>ERZ773272.598-NODE-598-length-14194-cov-7.494307_pt1 | contig 14194 bp, 20 predicted proteins | sample MGYA00511891_ERZ773272 | MGnify/ENA primary metagenome ERZ773272 (study PRJEB29015, sample SAMEA2738150) | human oral metagenome | biome: human oral; feature: human-associated habitat; material: saliva | place: China | collected 2198 ...
AAACTATTTTTATAAATACAAGCTTTAATAAAGAAATTACTTCTGAAATCTCTATTAAAAGGAGAAATTATATCATTATAAGTAGACTCAAAATTTTCTTTAATTTCTTCAATAGCAGTATTACTTATAAGTAAAACTAATTCTACAAAAGAATTAGTAACTATAATTTGATTACGTCTAAAATGATATTGAAGTTTTTGAGAAATTAAAAGTTTATGAATAACATTTTTAATAAATTTTTGAAAAACCTTATGTTTAGGATTAAACATATGTACTTTAATATCATTCAAATTAAATTCTTCTAATTTGTAATCACTATGAGTTGTAGAAAGTACAATATGTTTCATATGAATATAAGGACCTCCTACTAAAGATTCAACTCTAATACACTTATCAAGTTCTAACCAAAACAAATCCCATAGAAAAATCTGAGGATTGTCTCTTAAAGACTCTAAGGTCATTACAATTGGCCCTGTTCCTAAACAAGGATGTTTCCATTTATATTGTCTGGAAGAAGGCAAATGACTATGCTGATAGTTTGCTTGAAAATGTAAAAAAGATGTTTTACTTCTAAGCCAAAAAATCCCATTACAAGCATGTCCCTTATAATTCAAAGGAATTGCTACAAACATTTCATTAATGAATGTCTCTTCTTTCTTTTCATTTGATACAATGAAATTAGAAAACTTAATTAAAATAGTTTGTAACTGAAAATTAGCATTTTGTATATTTTCAGAAGTAATTGATTCTAAAAATTCTTCAAATTTATTTGCATAATGTATATAATACTCTACCCAACTATAATCTTCAAAATCAATATCTTCAGGTAAACAAAATGCAAATTCACTTAAAAATTGACGTGTACTTAAATCATCAATTACATTTTCTAATAATCCTCGATCAATAATATTTTGAATTTCTACATTGTCTTCACCAAAATAATTTACAGCACTTTCATATACAGCTTTATTTTGTGCTGAAATTTTATCATTAGCTGGATTGACTTCTATAATTCTATCTGTTATTTTTCTTACAATCTCAGAATAAGTCACAATTAAGATATTTAATTAAAAAATAAGAAGGAGAAGTTAATACTCCTCCTTCTTTTATTTAATTTACGCTATTTTACATGTTAGCAAACATTTCGTCAATGTCTTTATCAGAAAACTTGCATGGTGCAACTTGCATAACTACTTCGTCTTCAGTAAGAATTCCCTTATTCACCAAAAGACTTACCAAGTCATTATGGTTAATATAAGTATGATTAGTTGCATTCTTAACTCTTTGAGAAGAAGTTCTTTTAACTTCACGAGAAGCAGCTCTCAAAGCAGGAGCACATTCACATTCAGTTGAAGAAACTCCTTCAAGTGCATCAGCAGGAGTTGAACCTTCTACCATAGAAAGCAAATCTGCAGTAGAACATTGAGTAAAATTTCTACCAAAACGAGTTTTTACTGCATCTTGAAGATTATGAGTTTTAATGTAGCTATAAAGATCAGAACGACTCATAGCACCATTACGAATACGTTTTTGAGATTCAGTGAGCATAAATACCAAGTCATTAGTTCTTTCACCCTTCCAAGGAAGGTCTTTAGGCAGAATTGCATTATCATCGGTAAGTTCAGTCTTTGAAATACCTTCAAAGAATGTCAGATTTGAATAATCAATTTCCAAACGATCCAAATCTGCTTTCAGTTCTCCAAGAGTTTCAGCAGTGCTGCTGAAAGTGTTACGAGACTGAGTACGAGAATTAATGATAGTGATGTTTCTTGCTTCCATTTTAATAAACTTTTAAAAATTAAATAATTGTTTTAGATAAGTTCTAAACTTATCTTTGTTTTGCCATTTATGATAAATATCACTTAGATCTTTAGTACCTTCTACTTTAGGAAGTACTTTATTAATAAAGCCAGTTTCTTTTGCTAATTTTTCAGCATCTCTTAAACCAACTTCATCATTGTCTAATAAGATATAAATTGTATCATACCTGGACTTGAGACTTTCACAGGCAGTTTTACTAATACTATATCCTTCACCTTGAATGTAAATAGCAGGAATTCCAGTATTAGCAGATAAACATAAACTATCTTTTAAAGAAGAACAGATACAAATTTCCTTTCCTGTTGGAGGAACTTTTGTCCATAATCCTATAACAGATTTATCATGTTTACTCAACCATTTTCTACCTGTGGTGTTATATGGTTGATATACTTTTAACGTAGTATTTCCTTCTTTATGTTCAACAAATACATACGCTAAAGGGTCAGTGCCAAACACATATTTGTTATCACCTATGGTGATAATTGTGTGGCTGATAGGATAAACTTCAGCCCATTGTAACCAATTTAAAGTAATACCAAAAGATTCCCAATATTCAATATCCTCTTTTTTCCAATTACGTATTTTAACTTGTAAAGTAGAGGATTTTGGATTATGTTTATCTTTTAATTCTGAATACACACTTGTAACTTTGGCAGTTGTAATAAAATCTTTGGTAGTAATCTGTGATAAAAGTCTTTTTTGTAACACAGGTTTACTTACACCCCAATACATACAAAGAAAATCAAGAAGTGTTCCAGATTCATTAGTTGCAAAATCTCTAAATTTTATTCTATCACTATTAGATGCGTACCATCCAAGAGAGGGACTTTTGTCCTCTCTCATTGGATTTCTAATGGTACACGGAATTTTTTTAATGTCTAAATACATTGAGGCTAATTCAGTTTCAGAAATTCTTTCTAAAATCTCATGATCATTGAAAGAATCTTTTCCTTTACTGAAAGCCATCAAAGTTAGTTGAAAAAAGGATTCGTTTCGGGTGTACCAAAAGGGTTCTCTCCCATAGGTTGACTAGTTTCCAAAGGAGTACTATTTACAACATATTCTTGCAAAGGTACAACTTGGAATTCACTAGTAGGCAATCCTCCTGCTTCCTTAGTAGAACGCAAATCTTGTTCCAAACGATCATAGTTAGAAGCACTATTACGAAGGAACATCCTTGTATAGAAAGTTTGATATTGCTTTCCTTCATTAGTAGTACGAATACCATAAAGGATTTTAATCTTATTTGTAGGTTGGAATTTCCAAGCATTGAAAAACTCAGAAAAATCTCCCTTAAACATATTAGCAATATTATCAAAACGAGCCAAACATTCATTCAAATTTTCAGCAGGTACCCATTGTTTATTTTTATAAACCATAGGACTTGGAATATTCAAAAATGTTTTGAAGAAATTAGTCAAATCTTCTTCTCCTACATAACAAGGACGATAATCTGCATCCAAATTAGCTTGATTACCATTACTATAAACGGGAATAGCATGTGTTTGCAATTCAGCATTTGTTACCCAAGCTGTACGACCATACTTATCGATTACTTGAACTTTACTACCATCACGATTAAAACGATATTCATTTCGTACAAAAAATGACATTCGATTTTTAATTTCGATACTATTATTTGCTTCAGGAATAGTTTGAATCACTACATCAAGTCTAGCAAAATCAACTGTTTTACCTTCCTTAGTTTGTTGTGTACCATGATAAACTGGCTCCTCCTCAAGTTCCAAACCAAACATTTCTGCAAGTTGAGTTTTGTTAGGATTGATTCCGATTACATTGACAGAACCTACTCCAATATAATGTTTCATAGGAGCAGCTTCACGAGATTCTTGTCCTACAGAAAATGCCATAAAAGTAAATTGATTTTGAATATTCATATAATATAATAAATAAAAAAGGAATAAAAAGGAAAAAACATCTTAAAAACTATTTAAATCATCTTATTTTTAGAAGAATCATTCAGTTTCTGCCAATTCATCTTCAATTTCAACTTCTTTAGATTCATAAGTAGATTTCATTGTATCTACTGGCAAATCTACATTAGTAGCTTCTTCATTGTTATCCGAAAGTGCAGGAGGAATAATTGTTTCAGGATAACGAAGTGCATATGTTGTTTTACGAATTACACGTCCATTTTTGTCAGTACCAGCTTCTACAACTTTAGTTTCAATAAGATCTTCTGTACTATACCCTCCAGTACATTCCCTAATAGGCTTTTCAAAGATCTCTTGCTGTTGAGAAAGACCATCATATTGCTCTTTTAACTTGACAAGTTTAAGCTCAAGTTTTTCTTTATACTTTTGTTCAAGAAGATTCATTTGCTCTTGAAGCTTTTGTTTCTTCTTTACAATATCAGAAACATTTTGAGCTACTCTTTTTAAAGTCACAGCCAAATTAGCATTAGACATTACCATACTTTAATGTTTTAATAAATGGTGTTTAAAAATACATCTTTATTCTTGGTTGATTAACAACCATAATATTCGTTCATTGCATGTACAACTGTTCCAAGATCATTAGGAATAAAATCTTCTTGGAACATTTCAGCAGGCGTTTTCGCAGGGATCTCTACTACACCATTTTTACAACGATGAGTATAAAATCCATAAGAAGCATTTCCTTTATCATCATACCTCACAGCTGAAAATAGTACCATTGGCACACATTCAACTGGATTATATTGACTAAGAAGCAATTTACCAACAGTAGCTAATTGATAACCAATAATAGCACCATCGCTAATTACCTCCTCACAATGCAACATAAAGAAAATGTTAAGATCATCACGTAAAGTTTCACAAGTTTGAATAATACTTTGAAAATGTTGAGCTAATTCCGTGTATTTACCGAATCCCGTTTCTTTCGCTCGTTTAAAGTACTCTTTTCTCATGATATAAATACCATCATCAATAATGATATTTTTAACTTGAGGAGCATTTTTATCAATACTTGTGAGAAATTGGTTCAAACTGTTATAGTCTTCAACTTGAAACATGTTTTTATTCTCTTTATTATAGGCTTTAGCACTTCCTTTAAAAGGAAGCTTTTTACCTAAAATATTGAAAATAACAGTTTCTTGAGGATTCAAACCTTTAATACTAGTAGACTTACCAGTACCACTGGCTCCCATAACAATTACACAATTTGCCATAATTTTAGCTAGAATTTAATTTATTGATTCATATCTCATTTGCATAAGGAGCTAAGTCTTTAGAACAATTCTCCTTTAAATATCTAATTAATCTAGCTCGTTTTTGCCTAATGTTTTCTGTGGTACTTCCACATTGACGTGCCATTTCTGTCACAGTTATAGCAGGTCTACCTATCCCATAATAATCTTTTAAAAATTCTTGATGTTTATGAGATAAAGTATCTAAACATTGAGCAATAGCTTCAGTTACAATATTTTTATCTGTAATTTCTTCAGGACTAAGAGATTTTTCTACCAAAGCTTGAGAAGAATCTCCTAAATCTGAAACATTTTGAGTACCTTTTAAGTTACCATAATTAAAAAGATTAATATAGTTTTTAACTTTTTGCTCTGACAATCCTGATGTTTCTAAAAGTTCTTCCATAGAAGGAACTCTTCCTTGTTCAGCAATAAATTTCGTACTAATTTTAAGTAGTTTATTAATTGCTAATCTTTGAGTTTCAGGTAATCTGATAGTAGTTTGATACCACCAAATATATTTCATGATTCTCATTTTAATCCACCAAGCAGCAAAATGAGCAAAAGGTACTTGTTTTTCAGGTTTGTACTTTGAAATTGCTTCATCTAATCCAATATAACCTTCTTGAATTAAATCATTAATATTTAAATTAACGTTTTGAAATTCTCGAGCTATTCGAACTAATAATCTACAATTACAAATTCCTACATGTTGACGAGCTTCATTATTTCCAGATTGAGCTTGTAAAATTAAATTTACTAACTCTTCTGAAGATAAAGGCTTATATTTTGAAATTTCAGCTAAAAAAGGTTTTAATAAAGGATCTTCTCTATCAAGGTATTTATTGCTCTGGTTTATTTGACGTTTCGGTTGTATTCTTCTGCTCATCATTTTCTACATTTGAGGATGTATCATCTTGAATTGCTTCTGATCTAACCTGTTCAAATTTAAGAATACCCATTCTAATAGACATAATATTCATCAAAGCATGTATTGTACTTGCTTGAGCAACTACCAAATCTTTGGCTATACCTGTCATTGGCTTAAAATCTTCTGAATCAACAAGTTTCAAAATATCTCTTTGTTCATTTGCAAGGACATTGTAAAAAAGTTCAAGTTTATCCAAATATTCTTGATTAGTCATAAATTTTAGTTTTAAATTGTTACAAAGGCAAAATGTTCAAACAAAAACTTAGAAATGTTTTTGGTAGTACATTCATTTGCTTCTGTGTAAAATCCTTTTATCATTTTATTATCTTTAAATACCCCACAAAAAGGTATTTGTTTAGCAGCAAAACTCTTTTTAATTTTAAAAGATTTTTTCCTTTCTACAAAAGAATCTTCATTAAAAGATTCAAATTGAATTTCAGGATACTGCGTTAATTCTTTTTTTAGCTCATCTTTTAGTAACTCATAATTATTATTATAACAAAAACATACATTAATCATTGGAATAAATATAGACTAATACAAAAACATATTATAGCTATAATTAATACAAACATAGCTACATAAAATATGTATTTATCTAAGAATTTAATTACTGATTCTTTGTAATATTTAAAAATCTCTTGTCTATATTCTTTAGACATACATGCTAAAGTAAGTAACAAACCTACAATAGCTTCTAAAAAAATGCCTATGACAAATAAAAAACATGCTATAAATGTTAACATAATCTAGTTTTTAATAATTCATAAAAGAAATCTATAGGAACTATAACCAAAGGGGTTTTGTTTTCTTGTTTACAAGCTATTACAAAAGGTTTATCTTTAAAAGAACATTGACTATGAATCTTATGATAATTTGGTAAGTTTTGAGTTGCTTTTGCTTGAATATAACAAGGAAGTTGATTATTAAGGTCTATTATGTCAATTTTAGCATCATCTACTCGTTTTGACTCAGACCTTGAAGATACACATCCTGTATAACCAATTTCTTTTAATTTGTTTATAATTTCAAGTTCCCAATTATTACCTTTTCGTCTAGATTTTTTACCAAGGTATGATTTTCTTGTAGAAGGATCTTTCCACTTGAATTTAATACCTTTGATAACAGCTTCTTTTGTAGCTCTTATTTCAAGTTGTCTTTTAGTTAATCCTGTAAATTTCATGGCTTCTTCTATTGAAGAAAAAACACGAGATTCATTACTACTAATTAATTCAATTGACTTATCTAAATTCTTTTTCATACTTGAATATTTATAGATTCATTTTGCTCTAAAATATAATCAGGTTCTTGATATTGACTATAATTAGATATTTGATCTGGTGTAGGAAGTTCTTTAAAGTAATTTATTTCTCCAAAGAAATTTAATCCTACTTCTACATCACATTCTCCAAATCTATTTTTTAACACTTGACATGTTCTAAATCTGCCTGGCATTCGTTCAATATTATAACCTCTATGAGTTTTTTGACTCATTTTAAACGGGTCATAAATAGCTAACATAATATTGCAGTCGTTTACAGTATTTCCTGAATCCTTAGCATCATTCATACTAAAAGCAGTCATACCTGCTTGAAGTCTTGCTTGATTCGCTTGTTCTCTGTTAGCTTGTTGAATTACCACAGGAGAAATTCCACACATTTCTCTTAATGTAACTAAATAACTTGAAACTAAATCAATTTCTTGTTTAATTGTCCTTCCTGCTTTAGGTCGAACTAAACCAATATGGTCTAAAACGATTACATAAGTTAAAGTAGGATTATGTGGTATATACATTTTACGAGTTTCTGTTTCTACAAATTCTCCACATTGTTCAAGTCTATCACATAGAATTGCATATAAAGAATCTGCACTTACATTCTTATCGTAAAATTCAATTTTAGATGATATTTTATCAATCCAATCTTGGCATTGTAATACTAATTCATAACCTTCTTCATCTAATACATAACCTCTTTTCTTTGATAATATTTCTTTGTAAGAAAGCTTTTTACCAAAAGTTTCAAAAATGTAAATAGACATTAGTTTAATAAACATTGACATTTCAGACATTTCTAATGAAACGTATAAAACTTTGTAATCATCATCATTTAGATGATCCATCAATGGTTTATAAACATATGAATATAAACTAAAGGAACTTTTACCACTACCTGAAGAACTTATAATAAGTGTATATGTACTTTGAGTTACACCATCAATAATTCCTTCAAGTTTAGGAAGACCCATTGAAGCTCCAGCATTTAAACCTTCTCTACCTCGTTTAACTTCATTCAGGATTCTTTCAAAAATAGTACTCATATCATTCGCATATTAGAAACAAGTTGACCGCTATCTTTCAAAGCTTCAAGATTAACCCAATCATTATCTACTATAAATGAATCTAAAGTACTAAATTGATACCCTGTACGTTTTCCAGCTTCAATTAAATCAAGAATTTTGTTATGTCTGTCTTTATTCCAATTAATATACTTGCCATAGTGAAAGAATGCTTGTTCTAAAGATCCAAATTTTTTAGATACTCTTCGAAGTTTATATTCTACACCATTTACAACAGTACTTAAAGGATAACATTCAAAAAGCTCTTTTCCCATATCAAAAGAGTTACGAAATAAAGCTTTTTCAAAATTCTTATTAAAAATTACTTCATGAGGTTTGAAAACTCCTCCTACAGAAGGAATTTTATACTCTTTAGTAATAATTTGTTTGTTTTGTAAAATTGTAAGTAATGAAATAGCATTCATTCTTACATTTTCAGGTAATGCAAAATATCTTTTAACAATATCTTTTCCTTCTGAACCTTCACGAGCCAGAAAGACTATTTTAATGAAAAGAAGCTCATCGGGAGTTAAGTTGTATCTTTCCATGAAGCTAAGCTCCTCTTCTAATTGCATGTCAGTGTGCATTAATTTAAAGATTACTAATAAAGTCTTTAATCTACACTGAATAGTCGGTGTTATCCGCTTTTAAATTCTAAATTTCTATTTATTATCTTAACTTAAAATCTAGATACAAATTGTTTCAAAGGTTCTGTATAAAGTTCGTAAGGTTCTCTATTTAAAATTTTCATTAAATTTTCTTCATCAACAATTTCGCAATTATCATTTCCATTTGATTTTTTCCACCATTCAATTTCAACTGTATCTTTTAGAATTAAAGTAAAAAATTCTGCTTCTTTTCCATCTTTATATCTGATTACTCTACCTCGAGTTTGAGAATGTTTTGTTTTAGAAGAATTAACTCCTAACATAATTCCCACAGATAAATCTGGAACATCAAATCCTTCTTCTGCTAATTTTACAGAATGAAGAATTCCAGAAGACATTTTATTGAATTCATTTAAAGTAATTCTATTTGCTTTTTTGCTATCTCTACCAGTATAAACAAAACCTTCTTTAAACCTTTCAGCTGCTGCTACTGAAGCTGAAAAGGTAATAATTTTATTATCTGGACGATGAGCAATAATTTCTTCAGCAATTCTAAGTTTTTCTGGATGATTGTAAATATATTTTTTTCGAGCTTGAATAGCTCTTAACAATCCTACTGAATGCAGAGTTACTGTTTTTAATACATCATGAAACATACTATTGTCAGTACACAATTCACGAGCATAATTATTTCTATGTTTCCAACCATCTGGGCCAACCATTGACATAGCTAATCCAAAGTTAAAATCAAAAAATTCAAAATGCTCTGTAAATGTTTGAGATAATTTATTGTATTCCTCAATATCTGCAGGTTCAATAACTACAACATATTCTTTATAATTAGAAACCCACTTATTAGCTAAACATTCTTGAATTGTAACTGTATCTACTATTGGAGCATATCTTGATAATAATGTATGTTTACCATCTAATCTTTCAAAAGTAGCAGTTAAACACATAATCATATAGTATTGAATAGTCTGAAATACCATACTAAATGAATTTGCTGGATAACGATGAGCTTCATCTAAAATCAACAAATCACATTGATGTGTGTTTTTAATGACTGAATTAATTACATAAACTTGAGTGTGATCTGTTTTACACTTTTGTTCACGTAAATTATCCATCCATTGTTCTTGAAGAATAGTAGTTGGTACAACAATAATTACATTAATATCTGGATGTTTTTCTTGTAACCATTTAATTGCATTTAAAGCAATTCTGGTTTTTCCAAATCCAGTAGCACAAACTAATGTTCCATGACCATTGTTAGCTACCCACTTTTTTAAGCAAGCAGCTTGTCTTTCATTTCTACTTAAAGGAGTAACTGCTTGATTTTTCATACTTACACAATAGGTTTATGAATATCCCATCCTTTACTTTTAGCAACTTCTATAATTTCTGCTGCTTTAGTCTCCCATTGCTTAGCTTGTTCTTCACAACGTTGTTGAAATCTATAAAAAACTTTTTCAGAAAGGATTTTAAGTTGAGGAGTTGTAAACCTTTCATATTTATCCTTATGCAGCTTACACATTTGATGGAATTCTGAGTAAGACAAACCATCAGGTTTACATTCTAATCTTAAAGCAGGATTAAGCCCTTCTCGTTCTTTAATAATTTCCATTCGATTACGAGCTTTTCCAGTAACAGGATCTCTTTCAAAGAGTTCTTGCTGCATCTCTTGTTGAGTAAGATAAATACCTAATTTTACTAGAAAATTCAAGGTAATATGTGAAATATCACACACTCCAAGAGAGTACATACTTGCACGAAGAACTAAACCGATAGGCACACGTTTATATTCATTTGGAATTTCAGACATTAACATACTAATAGGATATTTTTCTACAGCATGTTGAGTCAAAGCTTCTTTATTCTTATGAATTAAAGCTTGAATGTCTTCATAACAATGTTGATAAGTGTAATTTTTTTCAGAACGTAACCATCTAACAAGTAATTCAGCACGACAATGTTGAATTTGGCTCTCAATAACTTTAATTAACACATAACGTCCTGGTACTTTAGGATTTTCATTATACAACATTTGTTGACAATGATTGTAATATTTTTGCAATTCTTGCAAATCACAATCCACTAATTTAATTTCTTTTTGAACATCATCAACTCGAGGTCCTCTCCAAATGTAATCTTCAATTTTATTAGTGTTATCAGTCATTTAAATTAATTTCTAAGAATTCTTCTGCCATTTTATTAGGCAGATCTACGATCACATCTTTAGCATTTTGTGGTTCAGGTATAAATTTTAAAAAATGAATATCAGTGTTTTTATAAGGAACATAAGATGTTCCATTAAACCACTTATCTATTCCAGCTGTGACATACCGAACTGTAACAAAACCTATATCTCCAACTTCTATATATGATTGATTCCAGTTTGGAAATTGGGTACACATTATGTAAATGAAATCTGAATCTTTTGGATTCAAATCTTCAAATACATAAGTGATGTACCCCATACAATCATTATATTTGGCTGCAAGTTTACCTCTAAAGGTAACTTCTTTAGCCATATTATTTTTCTTTAAAAACTTCCTTTTGCATTAGTATCATCTTGTGGATTTACTCGTACTTCTACAAGTTGAAAAAGTTCAGGATTCATTCCAAGCATTGTTGTCAACAAATTCATTAACTTTTCATATTCTGAAGAAGTAGTTGTATGTGAATTAGATTTTACTTCTTGTTTAGTTTGTTTTTTCAGATGTTTTTCTTTCTCTTCTTTGTAACCCTTAATAAATTTTTCTGGATGCTCTTGGACATATTCAACTTCTGATTTAAGTATTTCTTCCAGAAAATCTCGAGTGATTGAAGAAGTATTTAATGCAATCCACCTTTTTGCAGGAATTTTGACAGATTTAGCTCGATTGAAAGCAATTTCTTTACCCAATGATTCCTTGTAATTAGGTATATCTTGAGGGCAACAGAAAGAAACTCCAAATACAATCAAATGAGAACTTTCCATAAAGTGTTCACCTTTCTTAAATTCTACAAGATTTAGTGTATGAGGATCCAAATAAGCCAAAACTAAGTCTGAAAATCTCAAAACTAAAGCACACACTGTGAACTTATGAAGTTTACCTTTAAAATCAGTAAATTCACCTGTTTTAAAAACTGCATCATACATATTCATATTCAAATAAATTAAAATGTTAATAATTAATTAAGAAACAACTTCTAAATCTCCTTCACCAGTCTGTTTCATAATGAAATGATTATTGTGTGTTTCACAATACTTTTTAGCTGCTTCTAGAGAAGTAAAGATTTTAACAGGTTTAGTAAGCATCATCATAGAACGTTTTGCTACCAAATAATAATTTGTTTTACTCATTGTTAATTAAGTTTTGATTTTTGTCATGCTCATCTTTATTTAATTGGTTAATCTGTTTTAATTTTAATTGTTCTAAGGCTACATTGTGTAAAGCAATCATTGCTAAACGTTGAGAAGCACTTAAGTAACTTTGTTTATTATTAATAGCATCTATTTCTTTTTCAATGTTATCAGTTGTCAATTTTCCTTGTCGATACATATCATACAAAGGTACTAAAATTTTCTCATTGTAAGGAAGGATTGAATTACTAAAAACATCAGAAGAAAGTTTAAACATTTGATTTATTACTTCTTCTTTTGAAAAAGAATAAGTTTCATTATTCATTTCTTAATTCTATCATTGATAACTCTTTATCTCTAGCCATATCTAATAATACAGTTTTAATTCCATCTATAATATTATTTTCATTTAAATGGTAATGACCATAAAACCAATATTTAATTGGATGATTTTTACTAAGTAAATGTTGTTTTATTTGACTAAGAACTTCTCGTTCTTTTGAACAATCTAAATGTAGCATAGGATCCACTCTAAACCAATAACCTCTATTTAAAGGAAGTGGACTAAATTCTTTAGGAGCTACATGAGTACAAACTACGTCAATAGATTGTATGATATTATCTATTTTAGTAGGAGAGTATTTAGGAGCTTCTGTTTCCCAGTAACATTTAGAAATTTTTGACTCAATTTCTTTTGTTGTAAGATGAGGATTATATTTTCTATATTGTAGAATATCAAATTTCATTTTAAGAATTCGATCACTTCTATCAATAGAAATTCCTCCTCCTACACATAAAATATTATGATTTGATGATAATAATACACTATAATCAGAAATTGCTTTAATATGAGGTTCTGAAATAGTTTTATCATCAAACCAAGAAGGATTATCATGATTACCTCTTATAAAATATAGATCTACATTACGTTTTTCTAATATTTTAAAAAGTTTTAATTTAATAATATTTTTAAACCAATTTTTAACTGAAGTAAATCCTAATCCAATGTCTCCACAAAAAATAATGGAACAATTGGATAAGTCATATTTTTCAATATGAGGTTTAATTAAATCAAATTGACCATGAATATCTCCACAAATATAAATAGGTTCTTGAATGTTATAAACCATATTTAATTACATGTTTCTTGTTTTAAAGTACTAACAGCTTTGTTTCACATATGTGCAAAGATAGACAATTTTTTTGGAACTTTACACATAACTTTACCAAAAAATTGCTAAAGTACCATAAATTTTTACTGTAATTGATACAGTATCTATAAGTTTAATTTTATGAATATTTCTTTACTTCATCTCATAAATAATTTCATCTTATTAAACATAAAAAACCCAGTTGATAAAATTAATTACCAACTGGGTTTAATTTTTAAAGACCTAATGTTTTATATAACAATTTCCAATTAGATTCTTTCTTTCTTTCTTTTTCAATGGTGGCTTTAATTTTAGTTTTAACTTCTGCTTTACTGCTATATTTTCCAGAAGAAACTCCATATTCTGCTAATTTATCTACAGCTGCTGAAGGTTTATAACCACTTGCAACAAAAGCATTTACACACTCTTGAATAACATGGTTTTCTACCATGAATTCTTTATCATTAGTAGAAATAACTTTTCTCTTAACAGCTTCATCTAAAAGTTTATTTTCCCAAGAACTCGGAATTACAAAAGGACTTACATCTTGTTTAGCTGTAAAAGACATCAAAAAACCTGCAGTAACTACAAAAAGAACTACATACAAGAACTTAAATTTCATTTTCTTTTTCATAATTAAAAATTTTAAACATTAAACATTAAACATTAAACATATTCTTAATAAGGATAAGCTACTAAAGCATTACAAAGTTTGAAATAAATATATACAAATCCTAATGTAATACATAGTAATATAGGATAAGTAATATAAATAAACCAAACATAGAATTTTTTCAAAAGCTTCCA
>ERZ773272.602-NODE-602-length-14154-cov-51.865877_pt1 | contig 14154 bp, 8 predicted proteins | sample MGYA00511891_ERZ773272 | MGnify/ENA primary metagenome ERZ773272 (study PRJEB29015, sample SAMEA2738150) | human oral metagenome | biome: human oral; feature: human-associated habitat; material: saliva | place: China | collected 2198 ...
TCTCCTCCAGGTAGTAGCCGCGAATCGTGTACGGGCCGCGGGTGAGCAGGTGGCCGCTCTCGCCGCGCTTAACCGGCTGGTCCTGATCATCAACAATCAGAATTTCGTCATCGGGGCTAATCGGGTAGCCCTGAGTCCTCAGACGCATCTCAATCGGGTCGGTGGAGCGGGTGTAGTTCACCAGGCCCTCAGCCATGCCGAACACCTGCTGAACGGTGCAGCCGAGCACGGACTCAATCTTGCCCGCAACCGCCGGAGCCAGCTTTGAGCCGCCCACCTGCAGGGTCTGCAGGGAGGGCAGGGACACGCCGCGCTTCTCCGCGGAAGCGACCCACGCCTGAGCCAGCGGCGGCACCAGCGCGGAGGTGGTCACACCCTCCATCTCAATGAGGTGGAACGCAGTCTGCGGGGACGGATCCGCCGCAAACACCAGCTTGCCGGAGACGCACATGACGCCCAGAATACCGGGCGAGCTCATCGTGAAGTTGTGCGCGGCGGGCAGCACCACGAGCATGGTCGTGTTGTTGTTCAGCTTGCAGATATCGACCGAGCCGCGCACCGAGTACAGGTAGGCGGCGTGGGTGCGAGGAATCAGCTTCGAAATGCCGGTCGTACCGCCGGAAAGCTGCAGGAACGCCACCTGCTCACTCGCGCGCTGGTTCTCGGTGTTCTGAACGACGCCGGGCACGAACTCTTCAGCGAGCTCTTCTTCGGTCAGCGGGGTTAGCGGCTCCGCAACGTCAATGGCGACCGGCGGCTCCAGGGAGTTCTTGCGCAGCTCGGCGGCAACGTCCTCGTGCAGAGCGGCGAAATCTGCGCCGGGGGTCAGCGAAGAGAACACGTGCGCCGCCGCGTCAGTGCGGGTCGCAAAGTGCACGAGCTCGGTGGTGCGGTGCTGCGGCAGGCAGAACACCGGCAGAGCTGCCGCCCAGAAAATACCCAGCAGGTACACCAGGTACTCGGCGGTGTTACCCAGCTGCAGCAGCACGCGGTCACCGGGCTGCACGCCAGCCTGAATGAGGCGCGCCGCAGCGGCACGACCTGCCGCCTCCAGCTCCCCGTAGGAGAGGCGAATCTGCTGGGGCTTGCCGTCCTCATCGAGCTGCGCGTGCGAAATCGCCACGAGCGCCGGGAAGTGCGGCTTCGCGCGGCAGGCATCCAGCAGGAACTCGGGGATGGTCTGGTCAATCCAGTAGCCAGCTTCGCGGTACTTCGCGGCAAAAGACTCGGGGATGAGCGGTGTGGGGGCCAGGGGGCTACGTTCTACGGTCATCTTCTCTCGATTTCTGTGTCGTTTGCGGTTTCTATAGCGCTCACGTGCTGCGTGCGTTCGCAGCGTGATGCCATCTCGTCAATGAGGGCGGGTGTACAGCCTACGCCGGGTACCTTTCGGTACCCCTCGCGGCGCGGTAGCGCTGCATCTGCCAAGAGACTACGTATCTCTTAGGCTGTCCTTCTCTAGGATACGGGCGCGGCGGTGTTTACCCTAACGGGAACCCCGCACGCCCACCATGCGGGGTGTGCCCTACCCGTGCGGGAGCCCTAGGCGATCTCTCGTTGGTCCTCTTCAGAGCCCGGCTCAGTGCGTTCAGCCTCCCGGCTGGCAGCAATAATACGTTCCAGGGCCGGCACAATCGCACCGCGCCAGCACGCATAATCGTGACCGCCGTTGAAAGTCGTGCAGTGTGCCCTCTCCAGGCCCAGCTTTTCCAGACGCGCTTTCAGCTCGCGGTGATGAGGAACCAAAACCCACTCCTGCTCCCCCACCTCAATCTCAAGGTACAGGTGGCGCAGACGATCAATCTCGCCCGCCGCCTCCAGCTCGTCCAGGCAGTCCATGACCTGCGGCTGCCACAGCGACGAAGACTGCGCGATTGCGCCGCCAAACGCCTCCGGACGGCTCAACACCGCCAACAGGGAGGACAAGCCGCCCAGGGACTGACCGTTAATCACAATGTTCTGCGGCGCGGTCTTAATACCGTGCACCGCCTCCAAGTGCGGGAACGCAATCTCCACCAGGTAGTCGGCAATCGGGTTGTCACCGTTCAGTTCCTTCCAGCGGTTCTCGCGACCGCCAGAGTGCAGGAAGAACACGTGCATCGCCGGAATACGGCCCGCCTCATGGGCGCGGTTGAGGGTCTGCTCCATGCCCTGGCTGAACCACATCTCACCGTCGAACTGGATGAACAGCGGCGCATCCGGGGCGGGGTTACCCACGCGGCCGAGCACGTACTGGTGGCCGTCAGAGGTCTGCATCCACTCGGGGGCGGGCAGCGCGTCAATCTCTTCCTGAGTCAGGATGAACTCCTGCACCGGCGCGTGCTCAAGCTGCACCACACCCATGCAACGACCGATGCGGTTGCACACGGTCTCGGGGTTCAGCGGGTCACCCTCGCCGGAGTCCAGGGCGGCACGCAGGCGCACCTGGTCGTCATCGCCCAGCCAGGCGGGGCGCTCGCCGGGCAGCACCGGCAAGAAGTTGTAGGAGGCACGCCAGGTGGTTTCCATCTGCAGGCTCAGCTGCCACCACCCGGTGCCCTCGATGCGGGCCATGAGGGAACGGTCAAGGTTCTTCTCATCGGTCAGGCGGTTGATGAACATGAGCACCTGCTGCGCCTGCTCGTTGTGGTACAGGAAGGTGACGATGCGTTCGTTCTCACTGATGCTGCCGTCATTGCGGTGCACCGGCTCGATGATGGGGGTGCCTTCGGAGACAACCTCAACGATGCGGGCGTTCAGCTCTTCGGGGCTGACCGCCTCGGCAATGAGGGCGCTGATGAGGGGGCTGTTCACGCGCGGTGCCGGTACAGGGCGCGGGATCTTGGGAGGGCTCGGGCGCACAGCCGGCGCAACGGTACGCGGTTGCGAAGAAGCAGCCTGTGCAGAAGCGTTCTGCGCGGGAACGGTCGCGGTGGGTTCGTGCTCGCCCAACGGTTCCTCCTTGGTCTGTGGAAACACTCAATCGGTGAGAATCGGTGAGGAGGCGCATTATCTTTAGTTAGCCTCCACTACCTCACTCTATGGTATCCCTTACCCAAACTCCAGCCAAAGGAAAAAACGAAAGAACCAAAACATGACATTCATGACAGTACGCGCAAGCACCGCCCAAAAGTGGGGCCGAAAATTGGGGCGGTAAAAACAGACGGCAAAAACAGCTGGCACAAACCGCGCAGTTAAATGAGATGAGGCACCGAGACCGTGCATCAAACCTTCACAAGAGGAAGGTCTCATGCGGCAGTCTCGGTGCCTCATCTACGGGTTCCCAAAATGGAACCTACCCAGTGCTCGGGTCCGTTCATGCGTCAAAGACGGGCGAGCACCGGGTAGGCGCCCTACGCGCAGGGGATCCTGGGTCCCTCAGATCCTAACGTTCGCTGCTTGGCGCAATGCCGAGCTTTTCCACCCGTACTGAGACGGTTGGCGCAAACTCCCACGCGGCTTAGGGGCGAAAACTACTCGCTTTCGCGGGCCGCCGAAATAGCGTCAGCGGCAATATGAATTGTTTGGTTTTCCTTCGGAATCACCAAAGGGGTACCGGTGCACGGATCAGGAATAATGACCGATTGCAGGTCAAAAACTTCCTGAATAAGTTCCGGTGTAATTATTGCACGCGGATCACCCTGAGCGATAATCCGGCCCTGCTTCATTAACACAACATGAGTAGCATACCTGAAAGCAAGGTTCAGGTCATGCAACACCACGGCTACAGTCCGGCCTTCGGAATGCAATTTCTTCGTCAGGTTCAGCACCTCAATCTGGTGCGTGATATCCAGGTAGGTGGTCGGCTCATCCAGCAGAATCAGCGGGGTCTGCTGCGCCAAAGTCATGGCAATCCACACGCGCTGACGCTGACCGCCCGAGAGCGCCTCAATGGGACGCTCCGCAAGCTCCAGCACGTTCGCCGCCTGCATCGCCTCCACGCAGGCTCGCTCGTCCTCATCGGACCAGGAACGCAGCAGCGACTGGTGCGGGTAGCGGCCGCGCGCCACCACATCCGCCACGGTCACGCCGCTCGGCGCCTCCGGGGTCTGCGGCAGCATCGCCAGAATCTTAGCAATAGCGCGGGACTTCATCTGCGGCAACGGGGTGCCATCCAGACGAACCTCACCCTTCTTGAGCGGGTTCACGCGAGCAAGAGCCTTCAAAGTGGTCGACTTGCCGCAAGCGTTCGGGCCCAAGATGACGGTCAGCTCCCCCTCCGGCACCTGAAAATCTACCCCGTTGAGCACCGTATGCTCACCGTAGGCAACCACCATGTTCTCGCCCTCAAGGCGGGTCGTCACACTAGTGTTCACTAGCTCTTCTTCCTTTCGAGGTAAATCAGGTAAATCAGGTACAGGCCACCAATCGCACCGGTCACCACACCCACCTGAATGATGCGTCCGGGAACAGCGAAACGGCCAATCAGGTCGGAGCCGAGCACCATGAGCGCGCCCATGAGTGCCGCGGAGGTGAAGCCCACCCCGCCACTGCGGGCGAGAGTCTTCGCGATGTGCGGTGCCGCCAGGGCGACGAAGGCAATCGGGCCGGTCGTCGCGGTCGCCAACGAAACCAGAAGCACACCGATGAACAGAGCCGCCACACGGTACGCATTCACGCTCACACCCAAACCGGATGCCACCTGGTCACCAAAACGAATCGCGCCCAGCGGGCGGACCAGCATCAGCAGCAGCGGAGTCACCACGAGCAGCAGACCCAGCAGCGCGTAGGTGCGCTCCCAGGTGATGTCATTGAGCGAACCGGCAAGCCAGGACGCCGCGGTCTGCGCCTGAGTCAGCGAAGCACGCACCACCAGCAGCGAATTAAACGCCGCCAGGGTCGAACCCACGCCAATACCGACCAGCACCAGGCGGAAGCCGTGCAGACCCGTGCGGCGCGTCAACAACCACACCAGCACCGAGGTCGCCAAGCCACCGACCACAGCGCCCAGGGCAACCTCAACGGGGCCGGAATTGAACACAATAATCTGCAACAGCGCACCGGTCGCGGCACCATTCGTGAAACCGATAATATCCGGCGATCCCAGGGCATTACCTGAAATCACCTGGAAAATCGCACCTGAGAGACCAAGTGCCGCACCCACCAGAAGCGCCGCCACAATACGCGCCGCACGCTGCTGAGCGAAAGCCACCGTAATCTGCTTGCCCTCACCCAGTAGCGCCGGGATCATCTTCTCCGGGGCGATCTTGTAGTCACCCTGCAACATGCCCCAAAACGCCAGTGCCGCAATCAGCACCACCAACGCCACATTCAGGATCAGTACGCGCCACGGCACCTGAGCACTCACAGGACCGCGCACAGTCAGCACCGGGCGGCCACCCAAATCACGGCCGTGACGACGCGCCGAACGATTAGCTGGGGTGGTAGCGGTCGCCATCGAAAGAGCGGAAGAATTCGACATTAGAGAGCCTCCACCTTACGACGAGTCATCAAGAACAAGAACACCGGGGCACCTGCAAGAGTCGCCACAATACCCACCTGAGTCTCCTGCGGAGCCACCAGCACACGCGCCAACACGTCAGCACACAGCAGCCACACCGGACCCACCAGCGCCGAACCATAATTCACCCAGCGCACATCATTACCGAGTAGGGCACGCACCACAAACGGCACCGCCAAACCCACAAAACCAATCGGACCCACCGCAGCAGTCGCAGCACCGGCAAGCACCGTCACCGCCAGCAACGTCAAATTCTGGGTCGTACGAACACTCACGCCAAGGCTGGTCGCCGCCTCCTCGCCCATACTCAGAGCATTAATCGCAGGAGCCACAAAGAACGCCACCAGCACACCCAGCACAATCACCGGACCCACCGTCGACGCAATATCCATACCGCGGCCCTCCAGCGAACCGGCAACCCACACACGGAACTCGTTATACGCATCCTGATCAGCCAAAATCAAGCCCTGCGCAATCGCCGACAGTGCAGCAGAAATCGCCACACCCGCCAACGCAAGCTTCACGATCGACCCGTCACGACCACGACCCAGCGTATACACCAGCACCGCAGCCAACGCGCCACCAATCGTCGCAGCAATCATGTACTGCCAAATACCCATCACGCCAAAAACCACCACGGAGCCAATCACAGCCACCGCAGCACCGGCATTCACACCCATCAGGCCGGGCTCAGCCAGCGGGTTACGAGTCAACGACTGCATCAACGAACCAGCAACCGCCAACGCGGCACCCGCCGCAAGACCCACCAGGGTACGCGGAACGCGCTGCTCCATCACAATCGTCTGCGCCTGCTCAGAAGCAGTGCCATTGAAAACAGCCAGAACCTGATCTGGCGGAAGATTATTCGACCCAAACAGCAAAGAAGCAGCCACAGCCCCCACCAAAAGCACCGCAAACAAGAACAGAAAAGCCAGGCGCTTACCCAACTTCTGCCCCTGAATCACAGAACCCTGACGGGACGTACTCTCCTGCTGAACATCTCGGGACAATGAGCTCGTGCGGGCCACTATGCTCCTTATGCTCGATACAAGAAAACAGGGAGGCACACCCGACACCCCACAGGAGGGGCACCCGGCACACCGGTAAATAACGAGAGAAACGCCGGAGCGGGCAGGGTACTCCCCCACCCGCATCCGACGTTAAGTCTTAGCGCTTGCGGGCCAGCAGCAGCGCAGCGGCTGCCACCACGCTCACGCCCAGAACCACCACGCCAATCCACGGGAAGGCAGCACCGTAAGTCACGGTCTGAACGGTGGATGCGGTGTTAGCCGAAGCCGAAGCGCTCGGGTTCGACGCAGTACCGCGCGCAACAGCCGAAGAGGACGCGCTCGCCGAAGCGGTCGCCTTCTTCTGGGCATTTGCAGAAGCCGAAGCAGCGGGAGCGGCGGAAGAACCAGAAGATGCGGAGGTATCGGAAGAGCCAGCTTCCGCGTTCAGGCGGTCGTACTCCTCCTTGGTGATGGTGTTGCCTTCAGCGTCGGTGTAGACGGTCTCAGCCGCACCGCCTGCCGAACCATTCGAGGAACCGTTCGAGCCGCCATTGGACGAGGACTCGTTGGAATCGTTAGAGCCCTGAGCCTCGTCTGCGGAGTCGGAGCTGTTAGAGTTCGAGCCGCCGTTCGAGGAACCACCGTTGCTCTTCGAGCTGGACGAGCCACGGTTCGAAGAAGAACCCGAAGAGTTCGAGGAGGAATTATCCGAACCGCCTTCGCCCACCACGGTGAACTCGGGGCTGCGGTTAGTGTACGCCTCGGTACCCAGGTACTTGCCGTCCTTGTCACGCTTCTCGCCGGTCGCAAGGAAACGCAGGGTGTGGGTACCAGGGCCTACATCCGGCAGCACGAAGGAACCGGAGACGTTGCCGTTGCCATCGCTCTTCTGCTGGTGCACCACGCAAGCACCCTGAGCAGCATCGGAGGGGCACAGGTCGCCGTCGTCCACCTTCACGGACACCACAGTGTTCGCAGGGAAGCCGCTCACGCTAAAGGAAATCACGCCGTGCTCACTCACCGAGGAGGAAACGGTCGAGGAGGTGCCGGGGGTAGATGCCTTCGCACCGCCCGGAGGCAGAGCGGATGCGGTGCCAACGCCCAAGCCCAACGCCAGGGTCGCGGCGGCGCAGGCGGTCAGCGCCTTAGAGGTCAGGGATGCCTTCGGGGCTCCCGAAAAAGGTGCACGCATGGTGGTCCTTTCAAAATTACCGGGGTCGACACTGAACGCTACCGGGTTCGTGTAGGTGCAATTCAGCGGGTTGCGACCCGAGTGGTTGGGGGCACCCGGCCCACGCCCTGTTCAAGGGTGCGGAGTCAAGAGTACGGGGCGTGAGCCGGTGCCGATATGAATGTGTGGTCAGAGCTTACTTCTTGAGAGATCTTACTTCTTGGAGGTGCGCAGCAGCAGAGCCGCAGCCAAAACCACCAGGCCAGCCGCCGAGAGCAGCAGGTTATTGGCGTTGTTGACCAGCCACTTGGTCAGGCCGGTCAGCTCAGTGCCCTCAATGACGGGTCCCTGCGCCTTGGTGCCTGCGGCGGAGTTCTGGGTGCCCTGCGATCCCTGAGTGTTCTGCGAGTTCTTCGAACCTGCGGCGGCCTTCACTGCCTTCTTCGCGTTAGCGTCGGCCTTCTGCAGGCTGGTATCTAGGGACTTCTGCGCGCTCTGAACCTTCGCCTTAGCCTGCACGCGGTTCACAACCGGAGCGGTGCTCTGCGAGAGGGCGGCGAGGGATGCGTCCACGTCGGTGGCGCGGGTGCTGATGCGGCCGCCCGCGTTACGCATGGGCACAGGTGCCGTGGAGGTTGCGGTTGCGGGGTTCTCGTTCAGCTCTTCGACCAGCTGATCGGTGGCGTCCTGCTCATCGCGGGAAACTTCCTGACGAGGGGTAACAGCACGTTCCACGGTCATGTCTGCGAAACCGAGCACCGCATTTTCAGCACCCTGGTTGCCGTTGTGCACGACCACACGGTAGGTGGCGGCGGGCATGCTCACGCTGGTTTCGTAGCTGAAGCTGCGGTTACCATCCAGGCGCTTCCAGCCGGAGCTGTAGAGGGTCTGCGGGGAGTTACCGAGGTAGGTCGCGGCGTACACCCAGGTGCCCGGTTCAGCGTTCGGCACGGTCACGGTCACGGTGGAGCCGTTACGGCTCACCTGCACGCCGTGACCATCGGTCAGTTCGGAGGCGTTGACCGGCTCGGGTGCGTCACCGGGGGCGTACTCACCGATGGTGAAGGTCGTGTTGATGCCGCCCTGACTGTTGGCGCCGCCGTAGGTGCCGGATCGATCGCCCTCACGCAGGCTGCCGGTCAGCAGTCGCAGAGTGTGCTCACCGGAGGCGTATTTGGCTGCGTCTTCATCGTTTTTGAAGGCTGCGTTTGCACGGGTGGGCAGGTCAATCCAGGTGTCGATATGGCCGTTTCCATCGGGGGTGATGACAGCCCAGATGGTGCGGTTATCGTTGACCGCGGTGGCGTCGTTACGGGATACCTTGCCGTCGTCAATCTTCAGGCCGATAACGGATGCCTTCTTGTCTTCGGGGTTGCACCAGCCGTCACCGGTCAGGTGCAACTTGCCGCCCTGAACCGCCTTGGGGTTCTCGATGGTCAGGCGCGGGGTGAAGGAGTCGTCAGCGGGGGCGCAGGTTTTCGAGTCTTCGCTGGGTGCGGGGGTAGGGTCTGCGGTTGCGCTCGGCTCGGGGGTCGGCTCAGCGGTGGCGCTGGGCTCAGCGGTAGGTTCAGCAGTCGCAGTAGGCTCTGCGGTCGGTGCGGGGCTCGGAGCCGGGTCGCTCAGGGTAATATTCTGCGCCACAGATGCACGACGATCGTAGGTGTTACCGTCCGCATCCACACCGCCCAGGGAGCCGGAAAGCACCTGGATACGGTGGCTGGTACCTTCCACGGTCCAGCCCTTGCTCTTCAGATATTCAGCGGTCAGACCGGTATTTTCGGGGGTCGGCAGGGACACCTCAACCTCGAAGGTGCCATCTTCATTGGCGATTGCCATGAAGTTTGCGGGCGAGTTGCCGCCCTTCTTGGTAATCGGGTTAATCGCCTGGTGAGCCTCATCCGGCAGGGCGTCGAGGAACTTCACCGCGAACACAGCGCCGCGACCGGGAGCGGTGCTGGTGAAGCCGGTTCCGCGCAGCACGAGCTTACCTTCGCGCCACTTCTCGGTGGAGATGGTGACGGTAGCCTTATCAGCCTGCTGGGTGGCTGCGGGGGTGTCCGCGTAGGCGATGGTGGTGCCGGTCAGCGCGGCTCCGGGGGTAATGAGCGCGCCGGCAAGAGCCACGACGGCACCGTAGCGGGCTGCGGTGTGTGCGGGTCGAGTTTCGGTCATTGTGGTCCTTGAGGATGGTGTGGTGGGTCGTGCATCCCCTTCCCGCCGCGGGTCTAGGGCGCGGCGGGAAGGGGGTTCAGGAAGCTTCAGCGGGTGATTGCTTCACGGGGTGTTTAGAACAGAGTGTTGAGAACAGGGCGTTTAGAGCGGAAGCGCCTTCTTGACGTCTTCAACAATGCCTTCGAGCAGCAGCGGGCCGCCGGTGGAGGTCCACTTGGAGCCGTCCACGAGAATCACGTGGTCGTCCTTGACTGCCTTCAGGTTGGTGAAGCCGGAGGTTTCCTTCGCCTTGTTCAGTGCTTCTTCGGCGCCCTGCAGACCTGCGGAGCCCTGCGCGTTCGGGTTCTGCTGGCTTGCGCCGCCGAGGGTGCCCAGGAACATGTAGTCCGCGTCGATGCTTGCCAGGTTCTCCAGGGAGACGGGCTCGGAGTGGCCCTGGCCGTTGCGGTCCTGCGACTCGGGGCGCTTGAGGCCCAGGTCGTTGAGTACCTGACCGGCGGGCAGTTCCTTGAGAATCAGTGCGGGGCCGTTACCTGCCCAGCGGACGATGGAGAAGGTCTTGTCGCCGTACTTGGGGGCGAGCTGCTCCTTCAGCGCTGCGGCGCTTGACTCGTATGCCTTGATAACCTCTTCGCCCTTGTCAACCATGTTCATGGCGTTGGCGACGTTGCGGAAGTTGATGCGCCAGTCGCCGCCCGCGTAGCCGCAGTAGACCACGGGGGCAATCTTCTTGAGGGTTTCGTAGGCGTCGGAGCGCTTGTCCACACCGGTGGAGTCGACGAGAATCAGGTCGGGGTCAAGGTTGCCGATCTGCTCGTAGTTGACCTGGGCGACGGTGCCGATGATCTGCACGCCCTTGGCGCGGTCGGCAAGGTAGTTGGGTACGCCGGACTGGCCGCGGCCGGAGACGGAACCGACGGGAGTCACGCCGAGGGCGAGCAGGCCGTCGAGGGTGGGTTCGGAGAGGACGATAACCTTCTGCGGGTTGGCGGGAACTTCTACGTTCTCGTCGTCAATATCCTTGATGGTGCGGGTGCCGCTGTTACCGCCGGAGGTGGAACCGCCGGAAGTGGTGGTCGTGGTGGTCTCGCTGCTGCATGCCGCGAGGGCGAGAGCAGCCGATGAGGCGAGCGCCAGGCCGAAGAAGGCGCGGCGGTTAACGCCCGGTGCGCCCTGGTTTTCGGTGTCGGTCAGCTCGGTTCGATTGAAAGACATAGTTCCCCCTAGATATGACTAAACTATACCTAACCTTACAGATATCTGAGTGTTACATCAAGACGCGTTCTATTTGTCTTCTCAGACCGTCAGAATGCCCGGTTTTGCCGCGGAATTCCGCGGGTTAACATATTTCACTCTTTGTCACAGTCTTGCTGACACTATGTCTCTTAAATGGGTGACCCTCCCCACCAGTTTTCGCTATAAATCTGCGGCGGTTGAGAAGCGTTGAGAAAGCAGGGCACGCAAAACGCCCCGCCACGAAGAGCCGCGACGGGGCGCAGTCTTCACAACGGGGCGTTGAGGTTTTATAGATGCGGGGGTGTCATCGATGCGGGCACCATTACTGGCAAGCGCCGCTACCGGCAAGCACCGCTAGCAGCCGCAACCACAACCGGTGCCGTAACGCTTGACCGATGCAGCCGCCGCACGCAGGGAGGCGATTGCCGCCTCCGGGCCGCCGAGCGCCTCGTCCACGCCGTAGACCGAGCTGCCGGCCACGAAGCAGGTTGCGCCCGCCTCCGCGGCACGCAGGATGGTCTCTTCGGTGATGCCGCCATCTACCTGCACGGTCACCGGCAGGTTCGCGCCCTCAATCGCCTTGGCGGCGCGGGCAATCTTCGGCAGGGTCACGTCCAGGAACGCCTGGCCGCCGAAGCCCGGTTCCACGGTCATGATCAGCAGCATGTCCAGTTCGCTGAGCATGTCCAGGTAGGGTTCCACGGCGGTTGCCGGGCGTAGCGCCATACCCGCCTTCGCGCCCTCAGCACGCAGGGTGCGCGCCAGCTTGATGGGGGCGATAGCCGCCTCCGCGTGGAAGGTCACCGATTCGCAGCCCATGCTGGCATATTCGGGTGCCCAACGGTCGGCGTCCTCAATCATCAGGTGCACGTCGAACGGCACCGGCGAGATTTCACGCAGACGCTTGACCACGGGCGGACCCCAGGTGAGGTTGGGGACGAAGTGGTTGTCCATCACGTCAATATGCGCGGCGTCTGCGGTGGAAATGCGCTCCAGCTCGCGCTGCAGGTTCGCGAAATCCGCCGAGAGAATCGACGGGTTAATGGCAATACCCATGGGGTTCCTTTCAAATCCGTGCCGTATGGCGAGTGATGCTAGGCGGTGAAGCGGCTAGTTCTTACGCAGCAGGGCGAGGAACATCGCGTCGGTTCCGTGCACGTGCGGCCACAACTGTGCGGTGGTCGGGTTCTCCGAAGCCTTCACAGCCCGGGCACCCTTCTTGACCTTGATCTCGGGGGTGTGGCCGGGGTCCTTCTCCCCCGCCAGCACGCTCACGGGTTCGCCATTCGGGCCCTCGGTGTGCAGGGCAACTTCGCGCAGTGCGGCGGCGGAGTCGAGCAGACTGACCGCGCCGCTTTCGAGCACCTCAGCCACAATGTTCTGGGTTTCTGCCGCGTGCGGGGAGCAGGTCACGTAGGCAATCACGCCGCCGGGGCGGGTCGCCTCAATGGCTGCGTCCAGGAGCTGACGTTGCAGGGGTAGCAGCTCGGCAATATCGCGCGGGGACTTGCGCCAACGCGCCTCGGGGCGGCGGCGCAGGGCACCCAGACCGGAGCAGGGCACATCCACCATGACGCGGTCGAAAAGCTGATCGGGTTCAATGGATCCGGGCAGGTTGGAGGCGTTCTTGCGCAGGGTCTCGCGGATCTGGCGGCCGTCGCCGGTGAGTACCGTGTAGCTGTCCTCGGGCAGGGGGCGCATGGAGGATTCCACGAGCTGGGCGCGGTGCGGTGCCGCCTCGTTGGCGACCAGGGATGCGCCGCGCTGAATACCGAGCGCGCCGAGCAGCGCCGCCTTACCACCGGGGCCTGCGCACAGGTCGAGCCATGCGGTGTCGGTGCCGTCCAGGGGTGCTGCGGCGAGCGCGCGTGCCACCAGCTGGGAGCCGGCATCCTGCGCGCGGACGGTGCCTTCACGTACGGATTCCAGGCGTGCCAAGTCGCCGGAGGCATACAGTGCCGAACCTTCAACCAGCTCGCCGTCGACGGCGCCCTGTTCGCGTGCCTCGTCGAGGCTACCCAGGCCGGGCAGCGCAACCAGGTTCACCACGGGGGCGAGGTTGTCCGCTTCGAGTAGCTGCTCAATTTCGGAGGCGGGGCGGCCGTGCGCGACGAGTGCTTGGCGCATGGAACGCACAATCCAGCCGGGGTGCGAGGCGAGCAGCGCCATGCGTTCGGTGTCGTCCTTCGCGTCCTCGATGATGAGTTTGTACCACTCTTCGGGGGTGCGCTCGGAGACGCGGCGTAGCACCGCGTTGATGAAGCTTGCCGGGCCCGCACCGATCTTTTCGCGTGCCAGGGACACGCTCTGGTTCAGTGCCGCGTGGGCGGGAACGCGCATGTTCAGCAGCTGGTGCACGCCCATGCGCAGCACGATGAGGGTGGTGGTGCCGACCTTCTCGAGGGGGCGGTCTACGCAGCGGCTGAGGATTGCGTCGTAGGTACCCTGGTGGCGCAGCGTGCCGTAGGTCAGCTCGGTTGCGAAGCCTGCGTCGCGGTGGTCGAGGCGGTGGCTACGAATTGCCTTGGGCAGCACGAGGTTTGCGTAGGCGTCAGATTCTGCCACGGAGCGCAGCACGTCGAAGACGGTTGCGCGTGCGGTGTCTGCGGTACGCGAGCGTGCGGAGGGTGCCGCCGCGGAGAATTCGCGGGCGGACATGGAGCGGCGGTTGCGTTCGTGGCCGCTCTTATTGCGCTGGGAGGTGCCGCCGCCACCGCGTTTGGTGTCGTCGTGTTCGGTCTTGGCGCGGCGTGCGGCGCGTTCGACGCTGGTCAGGCCGTCAAAGCGGCGGCCGGTGCGCGATTCGGGGCGGGAGTTGTCATCCCACTTCTGCGGGCGGCTATTCTGCGAACGCTGGCGGTTCTGGGACTGCTGGCGGTTCTGGGACTGCTGGCGGTTCTGGGACTGCTGGCGGTTCTGCTCACTCACACCAGAGCCGGAGCCGTTGCCCGCGCCGGAGCGGCGGCGACGCTTACGCTTCGCACCGCCCTCACTCTGACCGTTACCCTGGTTGAACTTGCCGTTACCGGCATTACCGTGACCGGGCTTGCCGTGTCCTCCCTTGTAGGGACGCTTTTCGTTGCTCATGCGAGTACCACCAGGCCTTCCGCCATGTCCTTGCCAGC
>ERZ773272.603-NODE-603-length-14132-cov-6.793067_pt1 | contig 14132 bp, 10 predicted proteins | sample MGYA00511891_ERZ773272 | MGnify/ENA primary metagenome ERZ773272 (study PRJEB29015, sample SAMEA2738150) | human oral metagenome | biome: human oral; feature: human-associated habitat; material: saliva | place: China | collected 2198 ...
GCGCATGAACGCCTCAAAGCAGTAGCAACCCATAACGAACTGGGTGCCGGTCTGCAGCTGGCGATGAAAGACCTTGAAATTCGCGGCGCCGGAAACCTGCTCGGCGGCGAACAATCCGGGCATATCGCGGGTGTAGGCTTTGACTTGTATCTGCGTCTCGTGGGAGAAGCTGTAGCCAACTTCCGCGGCGAACAGGAGAACACCGAGGTCGAGGTTAAGGTTGATCTTCCCGTCAATGCCCATATTCCGCATGATTATATTGATGCGGAACGTCTACGCCTGCAGGCATACCGCCAGATAGCCTCCGCAGACACCGATCAGAAAATCGCGGAGGCACGCGAAGAGCTTCATGACCGTTACGGTGCCTTGCCCGAACCCGTAGAGAATCTGCTTCAGGTGGCGGTGCTGCGCCGCGAAGCACGGGAAGCAGGCATTCATGAGATTACTGCGCTGGGACCGAAACTGCGTGTGGTCAGCGATGAACCGCTGCCGGAATCACGGCAGATGCGCCTCAAACGTGTGTATCCCGGCTCAACCCACACGCAGCCGAAGGGTCTGAGCACGTGGCTGACTCTGGTTCCGCGTCCTAAGACTCTGCCGGTCGGTGGCGTGGACCTTATTGACGGTCCTATGTTGGAATGGTGCTCGAAGTTCATTAACTCTATCTACTCGGCAGACCCGAAAGCATTGGAGGAGTCATGATGTCATTGGCACCTACCCCGCGCACCCCGAAAGGCTGGGTGCGACTTCTGCTGAGTATCGTAGGATGGGCTGCGCTAGGTTTTGTCGCCTTAGGAACGATTGTCTGGGTATTTTTCAGCTCGTACGGGTTAACGGTGTACTTCGTTGTAGTGGCGTACCTGCTGATCGCGGTTGCTTGCGGTACACCTGCCCTCCTGTTTTATGTCGCCCATCGAGCTAAGGTTCGCAGCGGAGAATTTGGTACGAGCGGACCGATAAGGTTTGGCAGCAAGGAATAGCGTGGGAGCAACATATTGCCGGACGGTGTCACATTTCTTATAGACTGTGACACCGTCCGGCAGATAAGAAAAACTATAAAATGGGGTACTTCAGTTACTTCTGTACCTTATTCTGATCCGTAATCTTACGGGTTGTCTTCGAGGGCAGCAGATGGAACACAACACCAAAGAAAATTCCAAACGCAACGAGGGCTCCGGCATACAGAACCGGACCGCCTTCGGGGTAGGTGCCCAGCAGGTAGAGGGATAGAAGCAAAAATACGAAGCAGCCGATGAACAACACTGCGTTCTCAAGATGCCTGCCCTGCCCGGAGTAGGCGGGAGGTTTCGTCGTTTTAGCCATAATTTTCCTTCATCTGTAGCGACCTGCATTGGGTCGATGATGTGTGTGCTTCACCCCGGTTTCAGTGCCCTATAAACCTTTATAAACCGAGAAATCCTTTCTCAAGTATAGTGTTTTTACCCGCGCGAATGCACACTTATGACACTGCGCAACTTCAAAACTATGGTTCATGACGTTACCCAGCAAATATAAGACTCTCGTAGGCAGCAAGATGTATCCGTAGCGTTTTCGGCGATTCTATCGCTCCTGCAGGCATCACGGTACCTACTCGGCACCAAAAATCGGCATTTAATATCCTGGAGACGACGGCGGTTTCGGTTGAGTATTTCAGTGTGATAGCACACAATGAAAGTGTGACTTCAACAGTGAACTATGCATCCCAACGAATCGTGATACTAGGCGCTGGGCCTGGCGGCTATGAGGCCGCGCTTGTGGCAGCATCATCAAATGCTGACGTAACAATCATCGAACGTAATGCTCTAGGCGGATCTGCAGTCCTAACCGATGTGGTACCTTCGAAAACGCTTATCGCTACTGCAGATATGATGACTCGTTTCTCTGATGCTGGGCGATTGGGGATCGAAAATACCAAGGGCAACGCACCGCAGCTGCAAGTAGATATGAACCGGGTGAATAGCCGTGTTTTGGATCTAGCGCATCAACAATCCGCTGATATCAAACGGGCCCTTGCCTCCGCCGGGGTCAAAATTATCAGCGGCACCGGTAAGCTTACCGGCCCGTATACCGTCGCGGTTACCGATAATACCGGGCTGGAATATGACCTGCATGCAGACTTTATTCTGCTTTCGGTTGGGACGCACCCACGTGAGATGGCGACCGGGCAGCCTGATGGGGAACGGATTCTCACCTGGACGCAGCTCTATAATCTGCGTGAGGTACCCCGCGAACTCATCGTAATCGGTTCGGGTGTTACCGGTGCCGAATTCGCATCTGCCTATAACGGGCTTGGCTCCCAGGTGACCCTAATTTCTTCGCGAGATCGTGTGCTTCCAGGCGAAGACGAAGATGCCGCGCGTGTGCTGGAAGACGTCTTTGAGCGCCGTGGTGTTCGGGTAATGCCGCGGTCGCGTGCGAGCGCCGTGGAACGCACCGACGACGGCGTGGTGGTGACTCTCTCCGATGGACGCAAGGTTTCCGGCACGCATTGCTTGGTCGCAATTGGTTCTATTCCCAACACTGAAGGACTGGGTCTTGAGACTGCTGGTGTAGAGACCAATGAGTCGGGATATGTGGTTGTCGATGCTGTTTCACGCACGTCAGTACCGCATATTTACGCTGCGGGAGACTGCACGGGTGTGTACCCGTTGGCTTCCGTAGCCGCTATGCAGGGGCGCATAGCGATGGCGCATCTTTTGGGTGATACGGTGCATCCGCTTCGCACCGACCGAGTGGCAGCGAATATTTTCACCACCCCGGAGATTGCGACCGTGGGTATTAGTGAGAAAGACCTTGCCGCTGGGGTTTACCGAGGCGAGGCTGTCATGCTTCCGTTGACTACGAATCCGCGCGCCAAAATGATGGCGTTCCAAGACGGCTTTGTGAAGATTTTTGCCCGTAAGCACTCCGGTACTGTGATTGGCGGGGTTGTGGTCGGTCCGCGTGCATCCGAACTTATCTATCCTATTGCGCTGGCTATCGAGAAGAAGCTGACGGTGGATGATTTGGCCGCTACCTTTGCTGTATACCCGTCTCTATCTGAGGCGATTTCTACAGCATCGCGGCAGCTTCACACCCGTGTTTAGTTTTTTGCATAGCTTTTGATATAGGTTTGAGGGGCGTGACTCGTGTAGAGTCACGCCCCTCAAATGCTTACAGTATTCAGGTTATTTAGTGCTGACCGCGTTCATATCGACGTCGCGGGTTTCATGCGTGAGCAGGATGAAGAGAACACTCAGTAAGGATGCACCTGCTAGGTAGTATCCGACGGCCCCAACACCAAACTTCGTATTCAGCCATACCGCCACGAACGGGGTCAAGGCTGCACCCAGAATAGATGCCATATTGTAGGCGATACCGCTGGCGGTGTACCGCACATTAGTGGGGTACAGCTCGGGTAGGTAGGCGCTCATGGAGCCGAAAGAAAGCCCCATCAGGCACATTCCGATGAACATGAAGATGGTAACTGCGGTGGTATTGGCCTGTGCTCCGGTACCCACGACGGAGGGTGCAATAAATAGGGTGAAACTACCGCCGAAGACAGCCATAGCGATAGTGGTCCACAGCTGCTGTTTGCGGCGACCGTATTTGTCGGCTAACCATCCCGAGACGGGAATAAAGAGCGCAAAACCAATGATAGAGATGAGCTGAATCTCCAAGAACTTGTGGTAGGGGATGCCCAAACCACCCGCATTAACCTTTCCAATACCGTAGGAAAGAATCCATGCAGTCATCAGGTAGAACAGCACGTAGCATGCCACCATGATAAAGGTACCCTGAATCATGGGCCACCAGGCAACTTTGAACGCCTCAACCAACGGGGTCTTGACCTTCTCATCGTTCTCGACGGCTTGAGCAAAGACAGGGGTTTCTTCGAGCTTGAAACGCACATACAGACCCACGGCAACCATGAGGATGGAGAGCAAGAACGGAACACGCCAGCCCCAAATCAGGAAGGGGTGATCGAGGTTCTTACCGTCTGTGGCGGAGTTGAAGGTAATCCAGCTGGTTAAAAGCAGCATGAATCCGTTAGCAAAAACGAAGCCAATGGGCGCGCCCAGCTGGGGCCACATAGCGGAACGTGCGCGCTTGCCTTCTTCGGCATATTCGCTGGCGAGCAGAGCCGCACCCGACCATTCGCCGCCCAGGCCTAGACCCTGGCAGAAACGCATAATGGTTAGCATTGCCGGTGCCCACAGACCAATCTGATGGTAGGTGGGTAACAAGCCAATGAGGAAGGTCGCTAACCCCATAGTGAGCAGAGCGCCCACGAGTGTTGCTTTACGACCGATCTTATCGCCGAAGTGACCGAAAACGATAGAACCCAGCGGGCGGGCGATAAAAGCAACGCCGAAGGATGCGAAGGAAGCTAGCAGCTCAGTGGTAGGGTCTTTGGATGCGAAGAACAGAACCGGGAAAACCGCTACAGCTGCGGTGGCGTAAATATAGAAGTCGTAGAATTCGATGGTGGTGCCCACCAGAGAGGCGATAATAACTCTGCTCTTGGGGGTCGTATTCTCAACCTGCGTGCTGTGCCCGGCGGAAACGTCGGGCGCGTGTGTGCTCATCGTGAACAGCTCCTGAAAAGGGATAGTAGCGACTACGCTCGATGCTGTGAGTGTAGATTTTCAACTTTTATATTCTACGCCTCGCGATGCGGTGCCAACATCCTGTATTCATTATCTGGACCATTCAGCTGTATTTCAGTGTTCGAGGATGAAAAGTCAGGAACACACGAAACAAACCGCCGGATGCGTATGAGAGAACGCATCCGGCGGTTATAGGGTATAGAGTCCCGTCAGAAGGCTATTTGATGGTGGCTAGAACGGCACCTGCGGTGACGGTATCGCCCGCCTTTAAGGACAGCCCGGAAATCTTACCGGCCTTATGCGCGTTGATAGGCTGTTCCATCTTCATAGCCTCTAGCACCAGGATCAGATCGCCTTCAGCGACCGTGTCTCCATCAGCAACGGAGACCTTCACGATCGTACCCTGCATGGGGCTTGTCAGATCGTCTCCGCTGACCGCATTTGAACCGCCGCGAGCACGGGACTTACGGGTCTTCGATGTGGGTTTTGAACTGCTCTTGGCAGGAGTACCGCCCAGCTCAGGCAGAACAACCTCAAGACGCTTACCATTAACCTCAACGACCACGGTTTGACGTTCGGCATCGTCATCATCCACGCTGCCGGGAGCGCCGGAGTAGGGCGAAATGGTGTTCTTGTAATCGGTTTCGATCCACCGGGTGTGAACCTTGAAATCTGCTCCTGCAGCGGGGGCGAAATCGGGTTCGTCCAGAACTGCGCGGTGGAAAGGAACCACCGTCGGAAGGCCGTCGAGTGTGAGCTCGTCTAGGGCTCGGCGAGCGCGTTCGATCGCCTGCTCGCGGGTAGCACCAGTCACGATGAGCTTGGCCAGCATTGAGTCGAAGTTGCCGCTGATAGTATCGCCTTCTACGAAGCCGGAATCCCAGCGCACACCAGGGCCGGAAGGAACACGAAGTTTTTCGATGGTACCCGGTGCTGGCATGAAGGAACGCCCTGCATCTTCGCCGTTGATGCGGAACTCGAAGGAATGACCCCGCAGCTGGGGGCTCTGCGGATCGATTTTCTCGCCGCGGGCAATGCGGAACTGTTCACGCACCAGGTCAATACCCGATACTTCCTCAGAAACCGGGTGCTCAACCTGCAAGCGGGTGTTCACCTCTAGGAAGGAAATCGCTCCGTCGGGGGCAAGCAGGAACTCGCAGGTACCCGCACCCTGGTATCCGGCTTCCTGCAGAATCTTACGGGATGCTTCATAGAGCCGGTCGCTTTGTTCTTCCGTAAGGTATGGGGCGGGGGCTTCCTCTACGAGCTTTTGGTTACGGCGTTGAAGAGAACAATCACGGGTCGAAACGACTTGCACATTACCGTGAGCATCGGCCAGGCACTGGGTTTCGATATGGCGCGGGGAATCTAGGAAGCGCTCAATAAAACATTCTCCGCGGCCGTAGGCTGCGACCGCTTCCCGTACGGCGGATTCGTAGAGCTCGATAATATCGCTGCGGTTGCGCACAACCTTGATGCCGCGACCGCCACCACCGAACGCTGCCTTGATCGCGATGGGCAAACCATGCTCGTCGGCAAAGGCGAGTACTTCATCAGCAGACTCTACGGGGTCCTTGGTCCCAGGTACCAAGGGGGCACCCACTTTCTGGGCGATATGGCGCGCGGCGACTTTATCGCCCAACTGGGTAATAGATTCGGGGGAGGGACCAATCCAGGTTAACCCGGCATCAATGACTTTTTGGGCGAATTCGGCGTTTTCTGAAAGGAAACCGTAGCCGGGATGCACCGCATCCGCGCCGGAACGAATAGCTACCTCAATGAGCTTGTCCATCACCAGATATGACTGGGGCGCGGTCGCCCCTCCTAGAGCGTAAGCCTCGTCCGCGAGTTTAACGTGCTGGGCATCGCGATCCGGTTCTGCATAAACGGCTACGGTCTCTAAACCTTCGTCACGGGCCGCGCGAATAATACGTACCGCGATCTCGCCGCGGTTAGCAATAAGAATTTTACTGACCGGACCGGTATGGTGTCCGGGAACAGCTGTAAAGTTTTTGATGGCTTTTGCCGGGTTGTGAGTCACTGAGGCTCTCCTTTTTATCCTGCCGAAAGCATAGCGAGAAAAGCTGAGAATGGCGAATATATAGCGCCGAATGACGCGAAAAATATAAGAAAAGTGAGGATGCTTATACCGGGTTTGGCTTAGCGCTCGTTAGTCTGATGAGGACTTCCAGAAAAAGCTTATCGATATCCCATATTGTGAGAGCATTTCCTTGAGTGCATTCACCGACAGCCCAATCACCGTATGTGATTCCCCGTCGATGCCCTGAATAAAGGCAGCACCATATCCGTCGAGGGTAAAGGAACCCGCTACATGAAGTGGCTCACCCGTGGCAACATAAGCATCAACCTCTGCGGCGCTCATCGGCGCAAAGTTTACGGTAGCGCTGCGTACTTGCTGAACGGCGGGAAGCTGTTTATCTTTGGTCTCACCGATCCCATCCCGTAAATCTATGAGGCAATGCCCGGTGTGGAGCACCCCGCTTCGACCACTCATCGCAGCGATGCGCTCGCGTGCTTTCTCAGGGGTATGCGGTTTGCCGTAGGCAACCGATTCAAACTCAAAGACCGAATCGCATCCGAGTACAAAGGCGTTTACTATACCCTGGGCGGCAAGAGAATCAGCAACCGCGCGTGCCTTTGCCTCCGCAAGAATGCCGGAGACCTCCGCCGGGGTTAGGTCAGTGCGGCTCTCTTCGCGGGCGCGTTGGGCAGCGCTGGCGAGTACCGCATCCTCATCGACATCAGAGACATGAATATCGAACATAATGCCGGAGTCTTCAAGGAGCTTTTTACGCGCGGGTGATGCGGAAGCCAGAATCAGGCGCGGTGCGGGCTTTGATGCCGAATGCGACGCACCGGATGGAACAGAAGATTGGGAAGTCATATCTTTATTTTAGAACGAGTATCAAGATTGGTCTTCATACGAGAGAACGACCTCCGTACCATACCGATGCGCCGCATACCCTATGCCGTAGCCAAGAACCGCCTAGGACGCAGCGGTAACCTTGGCAGAACTAGGCGAGGTATCCTCGCCACGAATCAGCTTCGACTGGGCGGCTTCCACAAGATCCTGCGGCACAAACCCGTTAGCGCTGCGCGGTGCATTGTAGATCTCGGCGCTGAGGATACCCTCGCGCTTAGAGACAATCGTTGGAACCAAGGCTTGCCCGGCAACGTTCAAGGCGGTACGTCCCATATCAATAATCGGGTCAATCGCCAATAGAAGACCCACTCCATCAAGGGGAAGACCCACAGTCGAAAGGGTCAGAGTGAGCATCACGATAGCGCCCGTTGTACCTGCCGTAGCGGCAGAACCCAACACCGACACCAGAATAATCAGCAGATACTGCGAAATATCCAGGTGCACTCCGTAGAATTGCGCCACAAAAATAGCTGCCAGCGCGGGGTAGACGGAGGCGCATCCATCCATTTTGGTCGTAGAACCCAGCGGCACTGCAAAGGACGCGTATGCACGCGGCACGCCGAGATTACGTTCGGTAACGGCCTCAGTCATGGGCATAGTGCCCATCGAAGACCGCGATACGAAACCAAGCTGCACTGCGGGCCATACGCCCGAGAAGTACTGTTTCACAGAGAGCCCGTTGAACTTCACGATCAGGGGATACACCACCAGGAACACGAGGAGCAGACCCGCATACAGTGCCGCAATGAACTTCACCAGCGAGCCCATGGATGTCCAGCCGTAGGCATAGACGGCATGCCCGATCAGCCCGATCGTGCCCAGCGGAGCGAGGCGAATAATCCACCACAGCACCTTCTGAATAATGGCGAGCGCGCTCTTGACGATATCAATAAAGGGCTTAGCCGCATCGCCCACCTTCAGAGCCGCAATACCGATAGCCCCCGAAATCACGAGCATTTGGAGCACGTTAAAGGAAACCGAAGAAGTTATACCGGAGTCGGTGGTTTTCGTGGTGACCTCAAGCCCTAAGAAATTGGAGGGGATAATCCCGGTCAGAAATGCTGTCCATGATCCCCGGGTGCTGGTGCTGCCCGAAGCGCTTACCTCGGCACCCACACCAGGCTGAACGAGCAGCCCCAGTACGATACCGATGGAGACCGCAAAAAATGCTGTAATAGCAAACCAGATAAGAGTCTTAACCGCTAAACGCGCCGCATTCGTCACCTGCGAGAGATTCGAGATTGAGGCAACGACGGCGGTAAACACCAGCGGGATCACCGCGGCCTTAAGGAGAGTCACATAGGACGTGCCGACGGCGTCTAGAGTGGCCATGAGCCAGTTGGGGTTATTTTTTGCATCGCCGCCGAGGGCGAGTGCAACGTACCCGAGCGCGATGCCCAGAATAAGGGAAGCTATAATTTGATGTCCGAAAGAAGTAGCCCAGCTGGGAAATCTGGATTTTTGCGGTGTATGTGTAGTAGGCATGGCGTTACTGTAGACCCGTAAGAGAAAACAGCGGTAATTAGTGTGACGAACTATGACTGTATGACATAGCGTGACCGTGCAAGCGCCACTGAAAAGATCCAAGGCACATATTATTGCTAATTTTTATCGGCTCAGAAAAGCCTTTGTGCGAGGCGTGCTTGGTATCCTGAAAAGAGCCTGTTATCACCGAGACAGGATAGCGTGAAGGAGAAATGACCCGTGAGCGGGGCCGAACATCAAACCGCAGATGCCGCAGACGTAGAGCATCCGGAGAACGTACAGGACAATCAAGACCTCAAGTCCCCTCCTGCACGCGGTACCGGTAAGAAAGCGCTCGCAGTATTCGGCGCCGGTGCCCTTTTGGCAGGTGGCGGCATATTTGCCTATAACTCTTTGCATCAGAGCGAGGAAGCCTTCAGCGCGGACGGTGAAGAATACGCTCAGGTTTGTCAAGACTCCAACACCGGGCTGCGCGTTGAGGACGAGCAATGCGAGAGGGCAGAGAAAGAGGCTGGGAATACTTCTTCGGATTCAGGCTCTGGTTCTTCGGGCGATTCTCATTCCGGAACTCAGAATTCCGGTAATTCGGGCACGACACACCATTCCGGTGCAACCAACGCGTTCCTGTGGTACTACCTAGGGCGCCGCAGCGCCGGTACCACATCCATCCCCGCCGTAGGTTCATCCTTGAGCGGCGGCAGCACCACACGCCCTAATTCGGGAACGGTATACAGCGGTCTTTCCCGCAGCGGCGGCGGATTTGAATCCTCCTATAAGAGTGCTAAAAAGACTTCCACCTATTCCTCGGGCAAGGTGACGGAATCGCGCAGCGGCGGCAAGACCACGACCTCTAAGGGAACGGGGCTGACGGGGAATAACTCGGGCGGTAAGGGTGGAAGCAGCTCGAATAATAAAGGTGGCGGCTCCGGGAGTAAAGGCGGCTTCGGTGGAGGCTCGAAGTCCGGAGGCGGTACCTCCGGCGGATAGCCAGCTCCGCGTATTTTCTCAAGGGATACAAACACCCGGCTGACGTATCTATATCTGCGCCGGTTGCTCTATATGCCCCCCCAGATGAGAATTCTCTACAAGTTCCTATACTGCACATCGTACTCAGCGGCGGTGTCTTATCACGAAAGATAATATGAAACGCGATGAATTTCCGGTGGGACGCCCCGGCTGGGAACAAACCATTATTGACGAAGGCCTGACCTATAGCGTCGATGGTCCACACGATCTGCAGCACTACTGGAATGAGTATGCAGCCTATGTTTTTACACCCGCAGAAATGACCAATCTGCGAGACCAGGCGCGTGAGGTTCATCAAATGTGCCTGCACGCCATTGAGCGTATGGCATCTGGTGCCTACGGAACGCTCGGTCTTCCCGAAGCCGCCTTTAACCTGGCTAAAGAATCGTGGAACCGCCACGAACCGGATTTCTATGGTCGCTTCGATTTCATCTACTCCGGGGTGCCCGGCGATCCTCTCAAACTCCTGGAATACAACGCCGATACCCCAACCGGCATCGTTGAGGCCACTATCAGCCAAAAGACATGGGCGAGCGATCAACGCCTCGACACCCGCGGTTACGTACACTGGGGTGAAATTGGTGAGGCTTTTACCGAACGCTGGCGGCAAATGTTTGCGCATGATCTCTCTCACGGCCGTTCACCACGACTGCACTTAGCGAGTGTAACCGAAGAAATCGATGTTAACGATGAAGACTATAACAACCTCTGGCTTATAGCCCATGCCGCCAATCGTGCGGGACTGACCACGAAGCTTATCCGTATCGACGAGGTTATTTTCGATGAGACCCTAAAAATCTGGAAAGACCCTGAGGGAGAGCGCATCGAGAACCTTTTTAAGCTTTATCCCTGGGAAGATATGGTGACCGATAGCGAAAGCGGTTACGATAAGCTGCTCTTCGCCTACCACGATATGATGAACCGTTGGATTGAACCCGCATGGAAGATGTTCCTGTCGAATAAGATTCTGCTCGCCGCTCTATGGGATTTATACCCCAACCATCCCAACCTCTTAGAAACACATGTAGGAATGCGAGGCGGTCTGAAGAACTGGGTGCGTAAACCGATATTTGGTCGCGAAGGCGATGGCATTGAGATCAATGCTCCCGATTACGATGTCTTTGTGCGTGATGAGGACGATGACCACTTTATCAACGTACCTGAAAGCGAATTTGTGTATCAGGATTTTGTTGCCCCGCCGGTGTACTCGGGGATTATTAACCGCACTAACCTGCCGATGCTGGGCATCTGGATGGTCAATGGCGAGGCGGTCGGTATGGGCATTCGCGAATCGGACAGGCCTATCACCGACTACGAATGTCGTTTCGCCCCGCATCTCGTACAGGTCAAACCGAACCTTATTCCGTAGCCGGTGTATCGCGTTTGACCACGCTAAAACCCGTACACTTTGCTGTATATTCGTAGGTTTATGTACGATACGCAGCACAATATACGGGTTTTAGATTTATTCCCCGGTAAAGTGCAGGGATTTAATCATCGTCGTCGTCATCCTCATCATCACTATGGGGCATGACCTCATCGGTGAGGGCACGTCGTAACGTATCGAGCCCTACCGAACCGAGCATAAGAGCCTTCGTGTGGAACTCACGTAAAGACAGCCCGTCCCGAAGCGCATTGTCCCGAAGTTGAAGCCACAAACGTTCACCTACCTTATAGCTGGGCGCCTGCCCGGGCCACCCTAGATACCGCAAGAACTCAAAACGGATAACGCTCTCGGTACCCTCTAGATTGAGTTTCAAGAACTCGTACCCCAGCTCAGGAGTCCACAAGGTACCTGGTTCAACCCCCAGCGGTTCAGCCCAAGCATCGGGGATCGGAAGCTCACAGTGCACGCCAATGTCGAAAACCACGCGGGCGGCGCGCATCCGCTGACCATCCAACATGCCCATACGGTCTCCAGGATCGGTCAAGAACCCGAATTCTTCCATCAGACGCTCAGCGTAGAGCGCCCAGCCTTCACCGTGCCCGGAAACCCAGATCAGCTGCGAACGCCATTTATTCATGCTCTCGCTCATGACCAGCGCAATAGCCGTCTGCAGATGATGCCCCGGAACGCCCTCGTGGTACACCGTCGAAGTCTCGCGCCACGTGCCAAATGTATCGTCGCCCTTAGGAACAGACCACCACATGCGCCCAGGGCGTGAAAAATCGGGGGAGGGGGCAGTGTAATAGATACCGCCCTCATGGGTAGGGGCGATGCGGCATTCCAGACGCAGCATTGGACCGTCAAGATCAAACTGGGTACCTGCGAGCTCGTGCACTGCGCGGTCCGAGAGCGACTGCATCCACTCGCGGAGCGCATCGGTTCCGTGCAGAGTGCGTGACGGGTCGGCATCCAGGATCTCTTTTGCGCGTTCAATCGATGCTCCGGGCTCGATCTCCTCTGCAACCTGCCGCTGCTGAGCGATAATGCGGTCAAGCTCCTGCACACCCCAGGCATAGGTTTCATCAAGATCGACAGAAGCCCCCAAGGATGCCCGAGAATGCAGGGCATAGAGTTTGCGGCCGACCGCATCCTGCTGGGGAGCTGCCGGGAGCAGCACCTCGTGCAAGTACGTCTTGAGTGTGGCGTACCCATCTTTTGCCGCTTTAGCACCCCGCTGCGCCTGCTCGGCAAGATCCGGTACCGCTTGAGTAATCTCGGCGGCAAGCTCATCGAAGAAACCGCCCTCGGCGATATACGCAGCGATCTGCTCGATAACAATCTCTATCTGTCGACGCGGCGAGACATGGCCGGCAACCCGAGCCGTATGCAGAGTCTGAACAAACCCGGTGATCGCCTGCGGAACGTTGAACAGACGCCCTGCAATATTAGCCCAATCCTGCTCGGTATTTCGCGCCATCAGATCGAACCCGCCGCGAATCTCTTGAGGAACCGAAACAATGTTGTTTAACTGCCAGCCGCCCAGCCCGGCACGGTGGCTCTCAAGACTAAGCCCTAGACGCTCCTGCATGGCATCAAGAGTCACAAGATCAACATCGTCTATGGGAATGACCTGATCAAGTTTCTTGAGGGTCGCGCGCACTAACTGGATATAGGCTTCCTCCCCGGCGGGGGAATAGTCGCGAAATTGAGTCGCGACACCCGTGCGCCCCTGCTCCGTCGCAATGACGGGATCTAAATCTAGAACCGCTTCGTAGAATTCGTTGGCGATGTGATCGACGTCGGTCAGCGCTCGCTTGACGCGGTAAATCTCCGGAATTTCGTGGTGAATGCTCATACTTTTCATACTAACGTAGCGTGGCATACAGCACGGCATTATTGCGCTGTATGTCCAGTACGTGAAGCGCCGAAACTTGCGTGCACCGCATACGCCGCGACGGCGGCTGAGCAATCCTGAGATTATCAGCCACCGTCGCGTGAGGGGTACTTAAGATAATTACGATGCAGCGGAGTCAGAACCGCTGAAATACGCGTCATCGAGCTCTATCGTCCCGGGCACCCGACCGTCACGAATACCCAAACGATGGGCAATTAGACGGTTCATGAGCTCGTCGCCCGCGATAAGATCCACCAGAATATGCGGGTACTTGGTGGAGCATCGAATGTACTCATCGTATGCATCATCACCGAAAGTTCCATCCGTGATAAACGCACCCAGTTGACCGCCCAATTGCTCTAGAGAGAGGTACAGGTTGGTAATATCCTGTACGCTGACCGCACCGTCGGCTGAACGCTGAGCCCGCACATAGAATGCGCGGTCGCGTTGCCCACCAGAGGGGTAAGCAATAACCTGAACACCCTGTGAAGCATCCGCACGTTCAGCCGTATATCCTCGTACCGAGAACAAATCTGCCGCAATATCGGTGAAACGGTCCTTCGTCACCGCCTGCAGCTGGGGCTGAAGGAGAGCATGTTTGAAAACATCGCGGTAGCGCCTCTGCGCATCCTGCACGGCATTCCTTGCGGCTTCGACGGCGCTGAGAGCGTCCGAAGGTGCATCCGACGATTGCTCTACACCGGGTGTCTGAGACGGTACCGGCGCAGGTGCCTGATAGGCGGGGGCAGGCTGGGTGAAAGACTGTGCAGAAGCGTAAGCTGCCGAAGAAATACCCGAACCACCCTG
>ERZ773272.613-NODE-613-length-13993-cov-5.093270_pt1 | contig 13993 bp, 9 predicted proteins | sample MGYA00511891_ERZ773272 | MGnify/ENA primary metagenome ERZ773272 (study PRJEB29015, sample SAMEA2738150) | human oral metagenome | biome: human oral; feature: human-associated habitat; material: saliva | place: China | collected 2198 ...
ATACTGGCGTTGGTAAAAAGATTTCATTACCTGAAATGAATGCAAGAATAAACGAACTTTTAAAACACAGTATTAAGAGTGAGGGCGTAATTAATTTATTCTCTGACATTAAAGAAGAGTTTTCTTTATTTGATCCCAAATTCCTACAAGATGTTGCTAACATGAAGGAAAAAAATCTTGCGATTGAATTGTTGAAGAGATTAATTTCTAACCAAGTCTCTGTTTCTCGTAGAACAAATGTAGTTAAGTCTGAGAAATTTAGTGAAATTATGCAACGCTCTCTCAATGCTTATTTAAATGGGATGCTAACAAATGAAGAAGTTATTGTTGAGATGCTAAAACTAGCAAAACAAATCGCAGCTGATAGACAAGAAGGGGAAAAACTTGGTCTAACTGCAGATGAGTTAGCTTTTTATGACGCATTGGTAAAACCACAGGCTATTAAAGACTTCTATGAAAACGATGAGCTAATCTCGATAACGAAAGAATTGGCTGAGACTCTGCGTAAGAATAGAACAATAGACTGGCAAAAACGTGAATCAGCAAGAGCTAAAATGCGTATGATTATAAAAAAACTGTTGAAAAAGCATAAATACCCTCCTGAAGGCATGGATGATGCAGTTCAGACTGTAATAACACAATGCGAGCTATGGACGGATAATTATGATATGGAAGAAGAACACAAAGTTTATTCCTATCCGATGCCAACAGAGAAACCGTTATCCCTGGTTGCCGATAATATAGGGAAGTAAGATTATAGTAGGGACAATACAATTATTTATGAGTAAAAGGTAGTTTGTATAGGCAATATAAGCAAAATCGTAGGGGAATATAAACTTGTTTTGAAAGTTTAATAGTATTAATAAAAGGGAATAAGGAGAGTTGTTATGTCAAAGTTAAATATTGATCAACAAACGATAAAGGAATTATTTACTAATAAACGTGCTGATTTTTTAATACCAGATTATCAAAGACCATATGCTTGGGATATTTCTGAATGTCAAACCTTGTGGGATGATATATTTTTATTTGCGTTTCCAGATGATGATTTCTCGAAGTTTGATCCAGAGGGGGATGAATATTTTCTTGGTCCTATTGTTACGTTTAAAAATAGTGATAATAAACTGGAAATTATTGATGGACAACAACGTTTGACAACATTGATGTTATTGTTGAGAGCTTTTTATTCATTTTTTGGAAATATGAAAGATGATAACTCCAAAAAAACAGCAGAGGACATATCTAAATGTATCTGGAAAACTGATGAGTTCGGAACTCCAGATACAAACAAATTAAAAATAGACTCTGAAGTTACGTCTGATGATGATAAGCATGAATTTTTATCAATTCTTAAGACTGGAATAGTAGAAGATTCACAAAAAAGTGCATATGCAAGGAATTATCGATTTTTTACAGAACAGATAAATACTTTTTTAGTACAATATCCAACATATTTTGCATATTTACCAAATAGGCTTATGAATAACTGTATTCTTCTCCCTATTGAGGCAGAATCGCAAGAAACTGCACTTAGAATCTTCTCTACATTAAACGATAGGGGGAAACCGCTTTCTGATACAGATATTTTCAAAGCTCAATTCTATAAGTATTATAAAGAAAATGATAAAAAGGATGAATTTATAAAAAGATGGAAACAATTGGAAGAAATCTCTGACAAAATTTTTTCATCAGTATCGGGTTCATCTATGGACGAATTATTTACACGTTACATGTATTATGAACGTGCAAAAATGAAGAATAAAAACACTACAACTGAAGCATTGCGCAAATTTTATGAGAAAGATGGCTATAGTCTTTTAAAGAAAGATGAAACACTAACTAATTTAGAGGTTTTAGCAAGTTTCTGGGTAAATGTTGCAGAACAAGATGATAGTGTTTTTTCTGATAAAGTTCTGAAAAATCTATCTGTTTTAAATTATGCCCCAAATGGTATGTGGGCATACTTAACTTCCGTGTATTTTATGCAAAATAAAGACAGCAATGGAAGAATGCTTGAGGACAAATCATTTGGTGAGTTCCTTGATAAAATTATTGCCTTTATTTGGGCTTATGCAATTATGAGACCTGGTGTAAATGCATTAAGGACACCTGTTTATCCAGAGTTGATTAATATTGTAAATAACCAGAAAGTATCATTTAATGATTATAAATTTGATGAAAGTGATGTAAAGCTAGCATTAGAGAATTATCTTTTTACAAATGGCAGACCAATTACTAAATCGATGCTTGCGTGGTGGATGTATACAAATGATAAACAAGATTTGTTCTTATTAGATACAAAAGTAGAGATAGAACATATTTATGCTAAAAAACGGCAAGAAAATGAGAATGGTTTAAATGATAAAAGGAATTTAGAATCATTAGGTAATAAAGCTCTACTTGAAAAGGCTATTAATATTCGTGCATCAGATTATCGATTTATAGATAAATTAAAATATTATAAGGGGTTTGAAACTGATAAAGGTAAAGTTAGAGAAGGTACAAAAAATAAGGAATTATTTGATTTAGCATCTAATTCTAATGATTTTAAAGAAACAGATATTGTAGCGCGGAAAAGTCTAATTATTTCTACCTTTATTGATTATCTTCGTCAGAATGGTTTATTACTTAAATAAAAAATATGCTCTAATTAGTTTAGAGAGTTTTCAAAAATAGCGAATTAATAGAGTTAAGAAATATCGTATTGTGGCCATATTCTTATAATTAGGGGGCCTATGAAAACGACAAGAACTATTGGAGAGTATCCAAAATATTCTCTCCATGATGCAAGGGTACAGAAAATAGAATACGTAGACGATGATTTAATCTTTATATTTGATTATATTTTCTCCTATGAGAATGGTATTGAGCAAACTCATAAGGCTCAAGTCGTATTTGAGACGTGTGATATAGATTTTTTTGAAATTCTCGTATTTAATACTACAATACTAGATACTTTCACAGGTAAAAGAATTGAGTTACCTCAGTATCAACAGGATTATAGTGAAAGTGAATTTGAGGTCATTACGGAGACCTATAACTGGGGCCGAGCTGTATTGCAAGGTTGGTTATGGACCGAAGGGAATCCCGTACACTGTATAATGAACATATACTTTAAAGGTGATATGGTATATGTAATTGATGAGGCTTAAAATGAGCGATTTAGATTTTACTATTTGCTGTACAGTTACTTTCTTCAGCAAGAAGAGGAGAAATCCACCAAATTTAAATAATGGAATGTAATATCCTCATTTTGTTATAAAAGGTACTGAGGAATATCTTGGTATTAACTTTATTGATGGTGACGATGTCATTTTTGATAAGCAAATAGGAGCTAATGCGTTGCCAGTTTATGAAACGGTAGATTATTCGGCACTACAAGCAGGTACTGAGTTTCTTATTATGGAAGGTGGCAACATTGTTGGAGAAGGGATTGTAAAAGAAATCTTTCAACATAAATCGTATGGGAGTAAATAACTATGGGGTATAAAAATGTATGTATCAATTGTAGGAACTCCTTGTCGGAGGGCACGAACTACGAGTTGTTTAACACCAATAAAACCTGTCCCATATGTAAAGGTAAGATGTACTTTGTGAACGAGAAGTTCAAAGCCCCTAAAAAATCTAATGATAAAGAATGGAAGATAATCGAGTATTTGTTGTTGAGTGGCTATGATTTCCGCAATCCTTATTGTGGGTATGAGCAATGTATTTATTTTGAGTTCCCTAAGAACCCACAAGAGGCAGAGGCGTTTATTCGTGAGATGAGAAAGTTAAAGTAATTACTATTATTGGAGTTTGAATGATTAAAATTGTTGATGGAAAACCGTATTTAGATCAAGTGAAAGAGCTAATTATAGGGTATACGCAATGGCTTGGTCGCGATTTGTCCTTTCAGAATTTAGATAAGGAATTAGCAGATATAGCAGAGAAATATACGGCACCAAATGGTGAATTATTGGTGGCGGTAGATGACAATGGTGTTGTTCTTGGTATGGTGGCGTATTATCAGCATAGCGATACCCGTTGTGAAATGAAACGACTCTATGTGTGTCCTGCAGGGCGCGGTCATGCTCTCGGTGATCGTCTGATTGAAAGTATTATGGACCATGCTAAGACCTCTGGATATAAGGAAATGGTACTAGATACAATTGAACCGTTGCAAGCAGCAATCCATTTGTATAAGAAGCATGGCTTTGTTGAATGTGAGCCGTATTATCATAACCCTATGGATGATGTTATCTATATGAGTAAGGCACTCGATTGATAGAGACTATTGATAGAAACTATTTAGTTTAATAGTTTATTAAAATGGTAGATACCATTTATTTAATAGCATATATCTCGGGAGTTGGTGGAGAAGCTTTTATGCCAATTACGTATACCGAAGAAAGAAATTTTACCCCCCAACAGGTAGCAGATTTATTTCTGACTGTTCGTTGGGTGGTAGGCAAATATCCCGACCGATTGCACAAGGCGCTCATGATTTCCTCTCGTGTGATTTCTGCGTGGGATGGTGACCATTTAGTTGGTCTTATTCGTGTCATGGATGATAGCAAGAATGCGCCATTTTACGAGAAGCAAGGATTTAAGGTAAAAGAGAGGATAAACTAATGGAAGTGAAAGTGTTTGATAACGTTACGGAGATATTACGTGACGATATGGCATCTACTATCAGCAAGGGCTGCAAAGTTTCAATTGCTGCAGCTTGCTTTTCTATGTATGCCTATAAAGAATTAAAAAAGCAACTGGAATCAGTGGATGAATGTCGTTTTATTTTCACTTCTCCAACCTTTGTTACAGAAAAAACAGAAAAGCAGAAGCGTGAGTTCTATATTCCAAGATTGAACCGTGAGAGCAGTCTTTACGGTACTGAGTTCGAATTGAAGCTTAGAAACGAAATGACCCAGAAGGCGATCGCGAAAGAGTGTGCTGATTGGATTAGAAGAAAAGCTATATTCAAATCAAATACAACCGGTGAGAATATGGGAGGCTTTGTTACTGTAGCAAACACACAGCAGCAGGTGGCATATATGCCTATGAACGGTTTTACCACCGTTGATATTGGATGTGAGCGTGGTAATAACAGCTATAACATGGTTAATCGTTTTGAAGCGCCTTTTTCTGCTTCATACATGCAGCTTTTTGAAACGCTGTGGAATGACCACGATAAATTACAAGATGTAACGGATGTAGTTATTGAAAACATTATAACTGCCTACAATGAAAATTCGCCGGAATTTATATACTTTATGACTTTATATCATGTTTTTAGTGAATTCTTAGATGATATTTCAGAAGATGAATTACCAAATGAAGCTACAGGATTTAAAGAAAGTAAAATTTGGAACATGTTATATGATTTCCAGAAAGATGGTGTGTTAGCAATCATAAATAAACTGGAACGTTACAACGGTTGCATTCTTGCCGATAGTGTTGGTCTTGGTAAAACTTTCACTGCACTTGCTGTAATGAAGTATTACGAAAATAGAAATAAAAGTGTTCTTGTTCTCTGCCCTAAGAAGTTGGCAGAAAACTGGAACACCTATAAAGATAACTATGTAAATAATCCGATTGCTATCGACAGACTAAACTACGATGTTTTATTCCACACTGATTTATCAAGAACACACGGTTTCTCAAATGGTCTGGATTTGGACAGATTGAACTGGGGGAATTATGACCTTGTTGTAATTGATGAATCTCATAATTTCCGTAACGGTGCAGGAACTCATGCAAATACTCATGAAAACAGATATGTGAAGTTAATGGATAAAATCATCAGAACTGGTGTTAAGACTAAAGTTTTAATGCTATCTGCAACTCCGGTAAATAATAGATTTGTTGACTTAAAGAATCAGCTTGCTATTGCCTATGAAGGCAATTCAGAAAACATGAATAAGCAGCTGAATACAACAAAAACAATAGAAGAAATCTTCAAGCAGGCGCAGAGAGCTTTCAATACATGGAGCAAGCTGGAGCCAGAAGCAAGGACAACAGAGACACTTCTTAGAACACTTGATTTTGATTTCTTTGAATTACTCGATAGTGTAACGATTGCTCGTTCAAGAAAGCACATCGAGAAATATTATGATACTACTGAAATTGGAAAGTTCCCTGAGAGAAAGAAGCCGATTTCACGACGTCCTCAGCTAACAGATCTGAATTCAGCTATCAATTACAATCAGATATATGAGCAGTTAATGCTTTTGTCATTATGCATTTATACACCTTCAAACTATATCTTCCCAAGCAAGATACAGAAATATATTGATCTTACACATAATAAGGGAGATAATCTTACTCAGACTGGTCGTGAAGAAGGTATCAGAAGGCTGATGAGCATTAACCTCTTAAAGCGTCTTGAAAGCTCGGTTAATTCATTCCAGCTTACTCTTAAGAGAATTAAGGCGCTAATCAAAAGCACGATAGAGGCTATTGATAAATTTGAAAAGTATGGTACAGCTGAAATTGATATGTATGAGGCATCAGATTCAGAGTTTGATATGGATGATGGCAATACAGAATACTTTACAGTCGGTAAGAAAGTAAAAATTGAACTGGATGATATGGACTATAAGTCATGGCGTACAGGATTAAAGGCTGATGCAGATGTTCTTGAACTGCTGACATTAATGGTTGCAGATATTACACCGGAACACGACAGTAAGCTTCAGGAATTATTGAAACTGGTATCTGAGAAAATAGAGAACCCAATCAATCCGGACAACAAGAAAGTATTAATCTTTTCAGCTTTTTCTGATACTGCAGAATACCTTTATGACAACGTTAGTGCATACATTAAAGATAAATATGGACTTGATACAGCGGTTATTACTGGTTCTATTGATGGAAAAACAACTATTAAGGGCTTTAGAGCAACGTTGAATAATGTTCTTACTTGTTTCTCACCGATTTCAAAAGGCAGAGATGTATTGATGCCGGGAAGCAATACTGAGATTGATGTTCTTATTGCTACAGACTGTATTTCCGAAGGTCAGAACCTTCAGGACTGCGATTATCTTGTGAATTATGATATTCATTGGAACCCTGTGCGTATCATTCAGAGATTTGGTCGTATAGACCGTATTGGTAGTAGAAACTCGCAGATTCAGCTTGTAAATTTCTGGCCGGATATGGATTTGGATGAATACATCAACCTGAAGGGCCGAGTAGAAACAAGAATGAAGATTTCTGTAATGACTTCTACAGGTGACGATGACCTAATTAATCCAGAGGAAAAAGGCGATCTTGAATATCGTAAGCAGCAGCTTAAACGACTTCAAGAAGAAGTTGTTGATATTGAAGATATGTCCAGTGGTATTTCTATCATGGATCTAGGGTTGAATGAGTTCAGATTAGACCTTCTTGAATATGTAAAAAATCATGGTGACTTAGATAAGAAGCCAAAAGGAATGCATGCTGTTGTTCCAGCAACTGATGAGTTACCGGAAGGTGTTGTATTCATTCTTAAAAATATAAACAACAGTGTAAATATTGATAACCAGAACAGAATTCATCCCTTTTATATGGTTTACATCGGAATGGATGGAAAAGTTGTATGTGACTACTTAAATCCAAAGAAGATGCTGGATGACATTCGACTTCTTTGTCGTGGCAAAAAGGAACCGATTAAGGATTTATGCCTGCGATTCAACGAAGAAACAGATGATGGTAGGGATATGACTGAAATGTCAGAGCTTCTTAGTGAAGCAATCAATTCTATTATTGACTGCAAGGAAGAAAGTGATATTGATAGCCTATTCTCAGCCGGAGGTACATCAGCATTGATGTCGGCGGTATCGGGATTAGACGATTTTGAGCTAATCTGTTTCTTAGTGGTTAAAAATATGGTAGAGGGCGTACGATGATAGGATTGCCACAAAGCACAGAGTTTAATAAGAGAATTCCAAAACAGAAATTCTATGAAAATATGGATATTTCACCTGCATTAAAGAAGATATTCGTTGAGCAGGTAAAGACTATCTATTGGAAAAATAAAATTGCAATATCCACAACAAATCTTGCTGAGGGAAGAGAAGTAACTGAGATAGAAGTCTTTGAGATACGTCTAAATGCTTCAGTATTAGATGAGGGATTGCTCCGTCAGATAGATAGGAAAATTCCATACCATATACTTTTCCTACTTGAATCTCAGGGGAAATACCAAGCGTGGATTGGATATAAAGAAGCAACTTTATCAGGTAACAAAGCTTTTAAGGTAAATGGATATTACCATACAGATTGGCTAAGTGAAAAAGATTTGCCGCTAAAACTCACCGGACTCAGTCTTGATGCGGTGTATGAAAATTTTTTGCGTCAGATAGCCGGAAACAAGCTAAAGACAGAAGCTGTCGGTGAAAGTCTGAAAGAATCCGTTAAAAGAGAGGAGCAGAAGCAGACACTAAAAAAGCAGATAGCAACACTGCAAGCTAAAATCCGTAAAGAAAAGCAATTAAATAAACAGATGCAGATGAATACGGAGCTGAAAAAGATCAAGAAAGAATTGGAGGCAATATAATGGATAAAATGAAAATGGAGTCAGTTGACATGACCGAGAAGAACATCGACAGAATTGCAGACCTGTTTCCAAACTGCATCACCGAGGCCTTGGATGAGGAGCACAGCACTCCTGACCACAAGGTCTATAAGAAGGCCGTGAATTTTGAGCTTCTCCGCCAGATGCTTTCCGGTGATGTGCTGGAGGGCGACGAGGTCTATGAGTTTACATGGGTTGGCAAAAAGGCTGCCATCGTGGAAGCCAACAAGCCTATCCGTAAGACACTGCGCCCTTGCAAAGAGGACAGTGTCAATTGGGACACTACCGAAAACCTCTACATCGAGGGAGACAACCTGGAAGTTCTGAAACTTTTGCAGGAAAGCTATCTCGGCAAGATTAAGATGATTTATATCGACCCTCCGTATAATACTGGTACTGACTTCATCTATCGTGATGATTTCAAGCAAAGTGCTGATGAGTACGAAGATGACCTTGGTGTTTATGATGATGACGGAAATCGTATGTTCAAAAACACAGATTCTAATGGTCGCTTTCACTCTGATTGGTGCAGTATGATTTATTCCCGGTTGATGTTGGCAAGGAATCTTCTAACTGACGATGGTGTGATTTTTATATCTATCGATGATAATGAAGTGGATGATTTGCATATGATATGCAATGAGGTATTCGGAAAAAATAATTTTGAATCATGTGTAGCTTGGAGAAGAAGAACGAATCAGCCGAATGATAAATCTAAAATGATTGCAAAAGTTGCAGAATACATACTTGTATATGCAAAAAACAGTGTTAACCTCGCAGATACAAAAGGATTTTACGGTGTGTCACTTACAGAAGAACGAAAGAGTGAGTATAAAAATCCTGACAATGATCCAAGGGGTCCTTGGTCAACCAACCCATGGAAAGCAGCTGTTGGAAGAGGTGGTACAAAATATACGATAACAACCCCTACAGGGAAAATTTATGATGAGACATGGTATGGAACAAAGCAAACTTTTGAAACACTGATAGCTGATGGCAGAGTCCATTGGACAGATAGCGGAAATGGTTATCCTCGCATTAAAATATATCTTTCTGACGCAGAAAGAGAAGGACAAGCAGCCATAAACTTCTTTACGCCAGACAGATATGGAAGTAATCAGGAAGGTAGCGCAACATTGCAAGAGTTAATGGGAGAGAAAGGATTATTCGATAATCCTAAGCCAGTCACACTGCTTAAGGCACTGATGAGACTTTCTATGCACCCAGATTCCATCATTTTAGACTTCTTCTCTGGTTCTGCTACCACCGCCCACGCAACCATGCAGCTCAATGCCGAAGATGGAGGAAACCGCAAATTTATCATGGTACAGCTTCCCGAACCTAGCGATGAAAAATCGGAGGCATACAAGGCGGGATATCCCAACATCTGTGAAATTGGAAAAGAGCGTATTCGCCGCGCCGGGGATAAAATCAAGTCCGAAAGCCTCATGACCACACAAGACCTCGATATCGGTTTCCGCGTTCTCAAGTTGGACGACACCAACATGAGGGATGTCTATTACGCACCGGATGACTACGGCCAAGGGATGATTGCGACACTGGAATCCAACATTAAGGATGACCGCACTGACCTCGACCTGCTGTTTGGCTGCCTGCTGGAATGGGGGCTACCTCTCTCTATGTCGTATACCTCCGAAGAAATCAGCGGTTGCACTGTTCACACCTACAACGATGGTGACCTTATCGCTTGCTTTGATGATAATGTACCTGATAGCGTTATTAAGGGAATCGCAAAGAGACAGCCACTTAGAGCTGTATTCCGTGATAGCAGTTTTGCTAACAGCCCTTCAAAGATTAATGTTGGAGAAATCTTTAAACTTTTGGCACCGGATACAAGAGTAAAGGTTATTTAAGGAGGTCTCGCTATGAAGCTACGATTTAAGCATCAGAAATTCCAAGCAGATGCTGCCAAAGCTGTAGTTGATGTTTTTGCTGGTCAGCCTTATTTAACACCATCTTATATGATGGATAGAGGTTCTGGATATTACCAGCAGTCATTGACTGAAGAAGAGGATTTTACTGGTTGGAGTAACCAAAAAATTGTGCCGGAATTAAATGATAGATTGATTCTGGAACATATTCAAACAATACAAAGAACGAATCAGATTAAGCCTTCTAATAGTCTTGAAGGTAGATTTAATCTGACTATCGAAATGGAAACCGGTGTTGGTAAAACGTATACATATATTAAAACAATGTACGAGCTTAACCGTGCTTATGGTTGGAGCAAGTTCATTGTTGTTGTACCTAGCATAGCTATCCGTGAAGGTGTATATAAGTCATTTCAGGTAACTCAGGAGCATTTTGCAGAAGAGTATGGTAAGAAGATTCGCTTCTTTATTTACAATTCTACTCAGCTTACTGAAATTGACCGCTTTGCGTCGGACTCTTCTATTAATGTAATGATTATCAACGCTCAGGCATTTAATGCTCGTGGAAAAGATGCGAGACGTATCTATATGAAACTCGATGAGTTCCGTTCTCGTCGTCCTATTGATATTATTGCAAAAACAAATCCTATCATGATTATTGATGAACCGCAGTCTGTAGAAGGTAAGCAGACAAAGGAGAATTTGAAGCAGTTTAATCCTTTGATGACACTTCGTTATTCTGCGACTCATAAGTCAGATAGTATTTATAATATGATTTACCGTTTAGATGCAATGGAAGCTTACAATAAGCGTCTTGTTAAGAAGATTGCTGTTAAGGGAATCACCGAATCAGGTAGTACCGCTACTGAAAGCTATGTTTATTTAGAAAGTATTAATCTTTCAAAGGCTGCACCTACAGCTACAATCCAGTTTGATTTTAAAGGTGTGACAGGGATAAGAAAGATTACACGTACTGTTTCAGAAGGTTATAACCTTTATGATAATTCTGGACAGATGGAAGAATATAAAGAGGGTTTTGTTGTTTCCAGAATTGATGGACGTGATGATTCTGTAGAATTTATTAATGGCATTAAGCTTTATGCTGGTGATGTTATTGGTAAGGTAAGCGAAGACCAACTTCGTCGTATTCAGATTAGAGAAACAATCCTTTCGCATATAGGGAGAGAAAGAGAATTGTTCTACAAGGGTATCAAAGTTCTTTCGCTGTTTTTCATTGATGAGGTTGCCAAATATAAACAGTATGATGCAGCTGGTCAGCCTATGAATGGTTCTTATGCGGATATGTTTGAAGAAGAATATAGAGATGTGGTAGAGCATCTTCAAATAGGAATGGGGGAAGATGAATATATAAAATATCTTTCTGAAATTCCAGCAGAAAAAACTCATGCTGGTTACTTTTCTATCGATACAAAAGGAAAATTAATTGATAGTAAGGCCAATGAAAAGAGGGAAAATACCAAAGAAAAGATGTCAAATGACGTTGATGCCTACGACCTTATTATGAAAAACAAAGAGCTTCTTCTTGATAGAAATCCAAAGAAGTCTCCGGTTAGATTTATATTTTCTCATTCCGCACTTCGTGAAGGTTGGGATAACCCAAATGTATTTCAGATTTGCACATTGAAGCAGAGTAGTAGCGCTGTACGTAAGCGTCAGGAAGTAGGCCGTGGACTTCGCCTTTGTGTTAACCAAGATGGTGAACGTATGGATACGAATATACTTGGAGCCGATGTTCACAATGTAAATGTTCTTACTGTCATCGCTAGTGAAAGCTATGATAGCTTCGCCAGGGGACTTCAGAATGAAATTGCTGATGCAGTTGCAGACAGACCAAAGGCAGTTACTGCAGAACTCTTTATTGACAAGATAATTAAGGATGATAAAGGTAATGAACAGGTTATTGACTCGGATACAGCTCATGCTATCCAATATGATCTTATCGTGAATGGCTACATAGATAAGAAAGGCCTGCTTACAGATAAATATTATGAGAACAAGGCGAATGGCGAAATAAAGGTTGCTGAAGAAGTAGCTGATTCTGTTGCATCAGTAATCGAGATTATTGATTCTATCTATGATAGTCGTTCAGTTGGAATTGAAGATGCACGTAAAAATAATGTTGAATTGGAAGTTGATGAAGATAAACTGGCTATGCCCGAATTCAAAGCATTGTGGAATAAGATTAACTCCAAGTCTGTATACGTGGTAGATTTTGATACGGATGAGTTGATAAGAAAATCAATTAACTCTCTTGATAAAAATCTCATTGTTTCAAAAATTTACTTTAAGGTTGAAACCGGATCAATGGAACAGATTAAATCAAAAGAAGAGCTTACTAGCGGTGTTTCTTTCGTTAAGGAAGCGTCCTCAAGCTACGGTAATGTCATTGCTGCAAGTTCTAATGTTAAGTATGATTTGATTGGAAAACTTGTTGAAGAGACCGGACTTACAAGAAAAGCAGTTATACAGATCCTTCAGGGAATCCAGCCTGCAACATTCAATCAGTTTAAAAACAATCCTGAAGAATTCATTATCAAGGTAGCGGCGCTTATTAATGATGAAAAGGCAACAGCGATTATTGAGCATATTACCTATGATGTGTTGGATGAGAAATATGATACTACGGTATTTACAGACCCTACTATTAAAGGGCGCTTAGGCATGAATGCGATTAAGGCAAACAAGCATCTATATGACCATATCGTTTATGATTCATCTAACGAGCAGGCGTTTGCTACTGAACTGGATACAAATACAAACGTAGCAGTATACGTTAAATTACCCAACGGATTTTATATTTCAACTCCAGTGGGACATTACAATCCTGACTGGGCAATTGCATTCTATGAAGGACCTGTTAAGCACATATACTTTGTTGCAGAGACAAAGGGTTCTATGAATTCAATGCAGCTTCGTTTAATTGAAAAATCAAAGATTCACTGTGCAAGAGAACATTTTAAGGCCATCAGTAACGGTGAGGTAGTTTACGATATTGTTGATAGCTATAAGACTTTACTTGAAAAGGTGATGAAATGATGTGAGGAAGAGGAAGAGTATTTGTTATTGAGCGGTTATGATTTCTGTAATCCTTATTGTGGACATGAGCAATGTATTTATTTTGAGTTTCCTATGAGCCTGCAAGAGGCAGAGGCGTTTATTCGTGAGATGCGAAAGTTAAAGTAATCATTTGAAGGAGCTTTTATGGCGATTACGTATACCGAAGAAAAAAACTTTACTCCTCAACAAGCTGCAGATTTATTTCTGTCTGTCCGTTGGGTGGTAGGCAAGTATCCTGATCGATTACACAAGGCGCTCATGAATTCTTCTCGTGTGATTTCTGCATGGGATGGTGACCGTTTAGTTGGTCTTATTCGTGTCATGGATGACAGTGAGCTGGTGTGCTTCATCAATTATGTACTGGTTCATCCTGATTATCATGGCCGTGGTATTGCTGGTCATTTGCTAGAAATGGTGAAAGAGGCTTATAAGTCTTACTTGTACATTAATGTTATGATTGGTGATAGCAAGAATGCACCATTTT
>ERZ773272.614-NODE-614-length-13992-cov-14.238502_pt1 | contig 13992 bp, 16 predicted proteins | sample MGYA00511891_ERZ773272 | MGnify/ENA primary metagenome ERZ773272 (study PRJEB29015, sample SAMEA2738150) | human oral metagenome | biome: human oral; feature: human-associated habitat; material: saliva | place: China | collected 2198 ...
AATCGTTCAATGGTTGTACGCTTTTTCCATACACAAAAGCACATTCCAAAAATATCGATTTGAATCCATGCTTCGGCGTAATCTTTCCCGTTGCTGGCATAATGAGTTATATAATGATGAAGCATTTTATTCCCTCCTACTCCTCAAATCTTTCTTACTCAATTCAATTTTTACCGAATTTTAAAATCTTCAATCACACGAGCGATGAATTGATTCGCTTGCGGATTTTTCAGCTTCCCATTCAGGATATTCGTTACATCCTGACGAGTCATGCTATACTGTACTGCTAGCGTCGCCATCGTCAAATTGTGTTCTTTCAGATAATCTCTGATTTTTTGACGTCCACCATCCATGTTTGGCATTTATATTCCTCCTTTTTTTGTAAGTTAAAAAAATGATTATTTTTCACGAAAATTGTTGTCTGCTCTGACTTTTAGCAAATAAAACCTTTACAAACCTTCTTACATTTAGTATAATAATGTTACCTTTATAACAGAAAGGAGCTGATGCAAATTGGCAGAATTTTTGAAAGGTACTGTGTCTCAGTAAACTTCTGGATTCATTTGTAGGTTTACCTTTTGCCTACCGCACCTGGCTAGCAGGGTTCAATAGGGAGAGTTAGCTTTTTCAAGGCGTCTTAGCTAGACGACCAAAAAAGTTTAAACAAGCTGTCGCTTCTAAAGTGGCGAAAAAGCTAAACTCTAAAATCGAGAATCAGAGTTTATTTCAACTACAGTGCTGGGGACGATACCAGCGAAGTGTTGTTGACTACTGCTATTAGTTTGAGCAGAACAATTTCCGTAACGTACTCTAGATAGCAGCTAGAGTACGTTTTTTTATTTTGTAAGAAAAAAAGTTAGAAATTTTATAAAACACTTGACATATCTCACCCAAAAGGTTAAAATGAAAGCATAATTAAAAACCTTGATAAAACCTTATATCTATCAATTTACTCGCTCGCCAAAGCTATTTAATTTTAGATAAGTTTTAACTTCGTTTTTTACTAACTTATTAACTTACAAAAACTATTTTACACCCAATTAGGTGATATGTCAACACTTTTCACCCAAAAAGTTGAAATATTTTTTGTTATGTTCCAGAAAGGTTGATTTAACAATGTTTCCGACATACGAAAAAATCAAAGAACTTGCTGATAAGCGTGGAATTTCTCTTATGAAGTTAGAAGAGGATTTGGGTTACAGTAGAAATACACTCTATAAGTTGAAATCGCAAAAGCCCAACGCTGAACGAATTTCAGAAATCGCCGACTACTTCAACGTGTCCACCGACTACCTGCTCGGACGTACGGATAATCCTGCTATTGCCAACTCAAAAGAGCAATTCTTTTTTGAGGGAAAAGAAGTCGATGTTGAGGAATTAGCTTCTACTGCTATGCGCTTCAATGGTAAGCCATTATCAGACGAAGATAAGAAAGCGATCCAAAATATTATCGAAATTTATCTACGAAAAGGATAGGCTATATGACTGAAAAGGAACTTGCCTATAATTTAGGTATCAAAATAGAGGTCTTTGAAGATGTCTTATTTCCTGATGAAGCATTTTATATTCCTGCTTTGAGGACCATGTTCTTAAGCGACGCAATCTCTGAAGATAAGAGGGTTCAAGTCGCTCTGCATGAAATAGGACATAAGAATCACGCGCCTGATATCTACGAAAATTTTCGTGAGAGGTGTGAGCTGGAAGCAAATCGCAACATGATTCATCATCTCATGAAAGCTGAATTAGATATCGCTGAAGATAAGACCATATTTAATTATCTGGTCTTTATGGAAAAGTACAATTTAAAAACCATAGCTGACGAAGTTATGGTTAAGGAAGAATACAAAGCCCTGGTTGGCTAGAAAATAAAGGAGAATACCCATGAAAAAAGTACTTATAACATCAGCTATCTTACTTACTGCTACTTTTACTCTCGCAGCTTGTTCTAGTAATCAATCTGCTACCAAAGATAGCGCAGAACAACCAAAAACGGAGCAAAAAAATACTACTTCAACAAACACAAAAGCCAAAGTAGATAACAGTAAATACGACAATCTAATTTCTGAAATCAAGTCAAAGTTAGATCCTGAATCAACTGGCGCAATAAGCGTAAAAATTAACAACGATGTAATCGATTCAGATTCATCCGAACCGCATGACACAATCATGATTTTGCTAACTGGAACGGCTAAGGATAGCGCAAAAGAATCTCTGGATGCAGTTAATTCTAATTCTGCTACTACTGACCAAAACAATGCAATCACTTTGACTCGTATGGCTATTTCTGAATTTGCTAAAAAGTTACCAGACGACAATACTACTCTTTCCCTTGGTTATGAAAAATCTGCTGACCAATATGACCTAATCGCCAAATCTTCAAAACAGAAAGATATTATCCCTGTTGGTGAAATCATCGTACAATAAAAAAAATCCCCACACTCTCCGACGGCTATCTTGAGTGTGAGGATATTCTGGATAGTAAAAGGCATTAAAAAGCCCTCTTTACTATACCCATTTTATCAAAAAAGTGAGGTAAACGCAATGTGGGTAGAACAACATAAAAGCGGAAAAGTAAATTTTATCGAGAGGTATAAAAATCCATACACTGAGAAATGGTCTAGAGTTTCAGTCTTGATGGAAAAAGATACTCCTCGTATTCGAAAAGAAGCTCAGAAGCAACTTGAAATAAAGATAGCAAACATTCTAAGCGACCTGGAAAGCTCAGAAATGCTTTTTACGGAACTTTTCGACCAATGGTGGTCATTCTACAAACAAGAGATTAAACGTTCTTCTATCGCTTCATTAAGCGGAAATATCAAAGAGATAAAAGATGACTTCGGAATTGGTATCAAAGTTTCTAAAATTGATCCAAAATATGTTCAATCATACCTAGATAAACTCGATTGCTCAAGGAATAAAAAAGAGCGAAATAAGTCCATGCTCAATCTTGCTTTTGATTATGCAATAGACCTTGGCATTATTAAGGATAATCCAGCTAGGAGAGCTAAGCTTCCAAGAGTTCAAAAGACATTAGAAGATTGGAAAAAGGTAGGACAGAAATATCTTGAAGAAGATGAAATCAAACTACTGCTGAAAGAGTTGTATCGTAGGTCAAGTACCTATCGAATCGGACTACTCTCTGAATTTATGAGTTTGAACGGTTGTCGTATCGGTGAAGCCGTAGGAATTGAACCGCATAATATTGATTATGAATCTAGCACCCTGCAGCTTCATGGAACCTACGACCACACGAATGGATATCAAAAAGGTGAAAAGACTTCACCGAAAACACTGGCATCCTATCGCGAAACCGTCATGACCACCCGTGAAAAAGAGATATTAGAAGAGATGGAGTTCATGAATGAATTGGAAAAGAATACCAATCCTCGTTATAAAGATATGGGCTTCATTTTCACAACAAAAAATGGAGTACCTTTACAAACAAACTCCTTTAATTTAGCTTTAAAAAAAGCCAATGAAAGACTTGAAACACCAATCAATAAAAATCTTACCAGCCACATATTCCGTCACACGTTGGTGAGCCGACTTGCTGAAAACAATGTACCTCTTAAAGCTATTATGGATCGTGTGGGGCACTCGGATGCAAAAACAACCACTCAAATATATACTCACATCACAAAACAAATGAAATCAACAGTAGCGGACGTGATGGAAAAGTATTAGTTCTTGCCCCAAAAATGCCCCAAAAGCAAAAGAAAAGCCTACTGACCAAGCTAGAAAGCTTGAATCAATAGGCTTTTTTGAGTGTTATTATTTAACAGCGTCTTTAAGAGCTTTACCTGCTTTAAATGCTGGAACTTTTGAAGCTGCAATCTTGATTTCTTTACCAGTTTGTGGGTTGCGACCTTTACGTGCTGCACGCTCACGAACTTCAAAGTTACCAAAACCGATCAATTGAACTTTTTCACCAGCTGCAAGGTAGTCAGCTACTGCTGAAAATACAGCTTCAACTGCTGCTGCTGAGTCTTTCTTAGTCAATTCTGTAGCTTCTGCTACTTTAGCGATCAAATCTTGTTTGTTTGCCATGTTAATGATTCCTCCAAAATAATTTCTAATTAACAAATATAATCATATCCTAAAATCCGCTTTAGGTCAAGTTAAAAACGCTAAATCTTCTTATTTTCTTTATTTTTTTAGGAATGATAACGAACTAATATAGCCCAAGCGTTTTCACCAGTATGAGTCTGAATAATAGAACCAGTCTCTATAACAGAGATAGAGTTTTCAACATAGGCTTGTAATATATTTCTCATCTCATTTGCCCACTCAGGATTCCCTGAATAGGAAATTCCAATCTCTGCAACAGAACGGTCATTAAGAGATGATGTAAACTCATCTAACCATTTTTTAAAAGTTTTCGCGCCACGACCTTTAACAATAGGCTGTAATTCATCATTCTTCATTTGCATTACAACACGAATGTTAAGGAGAGAACTAAGTAAACCAGTAACTCTTCCAATACGACCACCTTTGACAAGGTTTTCTAGAGTAGAAACACCAATATAAAGTTCTGTATTGTTTTTGACTTCTTCCACTCGAGACAAGATTTCGTCTATGTCTATTCCTTCTTTGGCCAATCTTGCTGCTTCAACCACTTGAAACTTTAAAGCCTGATCCGTAAATGAACTATCAATAACTGTGACATCCGCCGTTGACAAACTAGCACCTTGTCTAGACGCTTCTACAGTACCTGAAAGGGCATGGGACATATGAATAGCAAGAATCCGACTACCATCCTTGCATAGTTCTTCAAAAACTTCAGCAAAGACACCTACAGGTGGTTGACTTGTTTTCGGAAGATTCTTAGCTTCTTGCATCAACTGAAGAAATTTACCTTCTTCTTTCAAATCAGCATCAGAATAAACAACGCTATCAATCATTACAGATAATGGAACAATTGTAATATCTAATTGCTTTACTAGTTCTGGTTCAATAGTAACAGATGAATCAGTTACAATCTTAATTTTTGTCATAGTATCAATCTTTCTATTTTCTACTTCAGATTGGTTTTTCCTACTTTTTATTATATCAAAAAAAGTTTGAAAATCCTAATGGAGTCACTGAAAATTTTCCTTAAAATTTGATATAATCAACTTATAAGAAAAGAGGTTGCCTATGATTAAAAAAATTTCTCCCATCCTAACTATTATATTAGGTGCTGCCATTTATGCTTTTGGACTAACCTATTTTGTTGTTCCCCATCATCTATTTGAAGGAGGTGCTACTGGTATTACCCTCATCACTTTTTATCTTTTCCAAATTCCAGTCTCTCTTATGAATCTCCTTATCAATGTTCCACTTTTCATTTTCGCATGGAAGATATTTGGTGCAAGATACCTGTATTCTAGTATATTAGGAACAATAGCTTTGTCTGCTTGGTTAGCTTTATTTGAAAGAATTCCTATTCAGATTGATCTTCAAGGCGATTTGCTCATAACTTCCCTTATTGCAGGTATTTTAATGGGAATTGGCTTAGGAATTATTTTCAATGCTGGAGGTACAACAGGTGGCACAGATATCCTTGCACGTATTCTAAATAAGTATACCCATGTTTCTATGGGAAAACTCCTTTTCATTCTAGATTTCTGTATTCTCATGCTTATTCTCCTTATTTTCAAAGATATACGCTTGGTAACTTACACTCTTCTCTTTACCTTTATTGTCTCACGCGTAATTGACTTAATTGGTGAAGGTGGCTATGCTGGAAAAGCTTTTATCGTTATTACTAAGCTACCTGATGAACTTGCTAAACAAATCAACGATAATCTTGGAAGAGGAGTTACTTTTATTCATGGCCAAGGTTATTACAGTGAACAAGATTTGAAAATCATTTATTGTATCGTTGGTAGAAATGAAATTGTGAAAATGAAAGAGATGATTCATCGTATCGATCCACAAGCTTTTATTACTATTGCTGAAGCACATGAAATTCTTGGAGAAGGATTTACTTTTGAAAAAGACGAAATTTAATGTTATGTAATATAGTAGAAACTATCAAGGAGTCTTTTAATTTAGCATCCATAACTTTTTTCTTAATTAGATCTAGTAAAAATTCATCATCTTTAAATAACATTCCTGATAAAACAAAAGACTTAGAAAGACTATCATAATATCTTTCTAAGTCTTTTGTTTTATTCTTTATCTAAAGAAGTATCAATCACTTCCAAGCTCGAATGTTTATAACCATAGGTGAAGTAAATGAAACAAGCAACTAACAAAGCAATAAAGAAGGCAAGCCAAGTTTCAGCATTGTACTGCAACATAAATGATAAACAAATCACAATAGATAGGATTGGTAACAATGGAACTAGAGGTGTCTTAAACTCACCTTTTCCAGGCATACCTTTTTCTTTCCTTAATTTTATTAATCCATACGGCAACATAATCAAGTAAGCGAGAGTACAAATGTTTAAAAAGGCTGCAATACTAGCTAGTGGAAATATTCCAGCTGCTATAGCTGAAGACAATCCTGTTAAAATAGTTGCATTCTTGGGTATTTTACTTGTTTTCGTTAATTTTTTGAAAGTGGCAGACAATAAACCATCACGAGCCAAACTATAAATCATACGAGATAAAGCATAGGTCATGGAAATGCATACTGTGATTAAGGTTAAAATAGCTACTAGTGAAACATAATTGGCTGCCCAACTTATTCCGATGCTACGTAAAGAGTAAGCAACCGCATCATCTACATTTAAATGACTATAATGAACAATACCTGTCAAAACAAGCGTTACTAGAGCATATAAGATAGTTACAATCAAAAGAGACAATACAATACCTCTAGGAATGTTTTTTTGAGGCTTTTTAACTTCATCTACAGCCATGGAAATAGATTCAAATCCTAAAAAACCAAAGAACATCAAAGAAGCACCAGCCATGATTCCAGTACTAGATCCATAAATTTGACCAAAACCATAAGGCGCAAAGTCAGACCAATTATCAAGTTTAATATGCCATATTCCCACTAAAACAAACAGGGCTAAAGCAGAAAATTTCAATATAACCAAAAGGGAATTAAAGCGTAAAACAGCTTTAGCATTTAGTAAGACCAGTGATGTGACACACAATAAGACTAGGATAGGTAAGAGATCAACAAAAGTTCCTTCTTGGGGATTAAAAGTACCATTCAGTGCTTGTGGAAGAGAAATTCCATATTGAAGTAAAAGTCCTTTGAAATAAGCTGCCCAACCCGATGCGACACCAGAAATAGCTGTCATAAACTCCATCATAGTTAACCATCCAGCTAACCAAGCAGGGAACTCACCAAGTATCGCATAAAGATAGCTATAAGCTCCTCCTGTAGCAGGTATCCGAGAAGCAAATTCTGCAAAAAATAGGGCTGATAAACCAACACACAAGGCTGAAATAACAATTGAAATGACTAAAGCTGGACCTGCTAGACTAGCAGCAGCTGTCCCTGTGATCGTAAATACACCCGTTCCTACCATTGCTCCAATACCCAGTAGGATTAAATCCCATAGCTTTAAATTCCGATGCATCTCCGTTTTATCTAAACTTACATTCTTAGTCCTAAATATATTCATAGTTTTTCTCCAAATAAAATGATGTTTCTATTTTACCATAAATATAGGATTGAGGTGCATATTTATTAAAATTTTATAAAAAAACTGACTACTTTTAGTAATCAGTCTGCTTATATCTTTGTTTAATTCATTTCTTTAAATGCAGCTTCTGCATCAGCATTGCTAATAACACCAAATTGAATCTTTCCAATTTTTCCTTGACTATCGATTAAATACTCTGTTGGAATACTTCGAATTTGATAGGCTTGGAAGGTTGTTGCTTTAGTATCATAAAGAACTGGGATATCCTTATAACCTTGTTCTTGGAACCATTGTGGGAATTGCTCGACAGTTTTTTCACCTTGAATTCCTGGTGCAATGACACTAAGAATTTCAAAATCGCGATCTGGTTTCGCAGCTAATTCCATCAACTCAGGCATACTTTTCTTACATGGACCACACCATGAAGCCCAAAACTTCAAATAGACTTTTTTCCCCTTATAATCAGATAACTTGACTTCTTTGCCATCCATAGATTGTAAGGTAAAGTCTGGAGCATCTTTTCCAACAGCAATTTGTTGTACAGGCGCTTGTTGTTGCTGTTTTGGGGATTGTTGTGCTCCTTGAGACTTTTTAGTTTCTTCTTCACTACAAGCCATTAATATCACTAATGATAAGAGACTTAATCCTGTAAACATCACTTTTTTCATTTTTTCTCCTTTATTCAAAAATTCCAGCTAGAATATTTACTTGTCCTAATAGTAACAAAATTCCCATTAAAATAATAAGGAAACCACCAATTTTCTTTAGTAGCATCATATGACGTTTGATTTTACTAAAATAAGGCATTACTACACCTGAAGCTAGAGCCAAAATCAAGAAAGGAATGGCCATCCCTAGAGTGTAAATAAGAGTATAGATAGCTCCTTGCCAAGCACCATTGCCTCCAGAAGCCGCAAGCGCTAAAACAGAACTTAAAACTGGACCAATACAAGGTGTCCAACCAAAGCTAAAGGTAATACCAAGTAGAAATGCTGACCAATAACGATTGGCTGCTGATTTCTTGAAAGTAAAACTTTTTTGAATTTCTAATTTCTTCAGATGAAATATTTCCATCTGATGAAGTCCTAGTAAGATTATAATGCTTCCCATTGCATATCTAAACCATGTAGCATATAGAATGTTACCAAGAAAACCAGCTCCGAATCCTAAAATAAAGAAAATAAGAGAAATACCAGCAATAAAGCAAAGTGTTCTGATTACCCCAGACCAGGCAACTTTTTTTCCAAATAGAGAAAAATGTTTTTCATTTTCTTGATCATCCAATAAAATCCCAGCATAAACTGGCAGTAAAGGGAAAATACAAGGTGAAAAAAATGAAAGAACACCAGCCAAGAAGACTGAAATAGAAAATAATATTGATTCCAATCAGTAACCTACTTTCATAAGAGTAATTCCATTGTACTATAAATATGATTATTTGTAAGAAATCTGCTACGACGGTGCTCTAAAAATAAAAAAGGAGACTTACCCCTTTTTTATTTTCTTAATATGTACCTTCTTCACCTTGACTAGTCAAAATGACAGGCCCATCCTTGGTAATAACGAATTGATGTTCATATTGACAAGATAGACCTCCATCAATGGTCTTATGTGCCCAGCCAGTCTTCATATCTGTATCGATTTCCCAGTCGCCAGTATTAATCATCGGTTCAATTGTCAAGACCATTCCTTCACGAAGGCGAAGACCACGACCTGCAGTACCATAGTTAGGCACCATTGGTTCTTCATGCATTGTAGGTCCTACACCGTGGCCTACTAGATCACGAACAACCCCGTAACCACGACTTTCAGCATATTCTTGAATAGCCGCACCGATATCACCGATACGATTTCCTACTACAGCCTGCTCAATTCCCTTATACATTGCTTCTTTGGTTACATCCATCAAGTTTTTTACTTCTTCAGACGGTGTACCAACCGCATAAGCCCAACACGAATCCGCTAAGCCACCAGAGTAGCTTTGAGTATACTTTTTAACTTGTTCGACATTATTGAAGTTCAGTTTAGAGACATTGAGGTCAGATTTGGCAATAGGACCACCTAGAACCATATCAACTTTAAGCAGGTCACCATCCTTTAAGATATAATGACGAGGAAAAGCATGAGCTACTTCATCATTAAGTGAGCAACAAGTTGCATAAGGATAATCCATAACTGCTCCATCAACCCCAATTTGAAGAGGAAGGAAATTCTCTTCCTTACAACGTCTACGGACATACTCTTCAACTTCCCACATATCAATACCTGGCTTAATCAAATCACGTAATCCGATATGGATACTAGCCAAGAAATCACCCGCCTTATCCATGGCTTCAATTTCACGAGCGGATTTTAATGTTATCATATTTTTACCTAGTTTCTAAATAAGATTCTAATTAATTTTTACCGTTACATTTGCTTTTGAAACAATCTGATGTCCGTGGTAAATGTCGTAATCAATAATAGCAGATCGTCTTGTATGATGGATGATACGAGCCTGAATACGTAATGTATCATCAATCTGAACAGCCTGTAAAAAGTAAATGAGCATCTGTTCAATAATAAGACTGCGTCCACTATTCACCACTAAATCTTGTGTCATGTGACTCAAGATTTCTGCCAATACACCGTTAGCAAGAACTCCGTTTTTTTCAAGCATAAAAGGTTCTACTGTAATGACTACTTCATCATGATGATAAGAAAGCTTCTGTCCTATTTGCTCTGAAAAAGTTGGAAGAGCTGAAACTTGGGAACGACTCATCTTTTCCATAACATCACGTCTCGTAACAACACCAAGTAAGGTTTGGTTACTTCGTACTACTGGAACCATCTCAAAGTCTTCTGCAATCATCCTTTGGCTGACATTAGCAATATTGGTTGCTAAACCTGTCAGAAAGACACTTCGTGTCATGACCTTATCAATGGTGGTATTAGGGGACTTATCTCCTGCGTCTCTCATAGTAACTACTCCAACAACAACTTGGTGTTGATTAATAACTGGGAAACGACTACTCCTGCTCTTACGGACTAAATCCAAATAATCTTTAACAGTATCTGTTTCTCTGAGAAAACCATATTCATGACTTGATCTATAGAGTTTCTCTACTGTTAAAATATCTGTTTTAATCTGTACATTTGATAAGGCTTTATTAATCATTGTCGCAACAGTAAAGGTATCGTGCTTACTTCTTAAAACAGGAATCTCCTTTTGATTTGCAAGCTCCAATACTTCTTCACTTACATGAAATCCACCAGTAACAAGAACAGCATTTTCATTCTCAAGAGCCAACAATTGGATACGAGTTCGGTCACCTACAATCAATAGACCACCATCATGAAGATAGGACAAAATATTCTGTTCAGTCATAGCTCCGATTGAAAACTTACTAAATTCACGTTCTAGACCCTCTTGTCCAGCTAAAACTTCAGAAGAAGTAACTTCAGCTATTTCAGCATAATTTAGTTTTTCAATTGCTACTTTTTGAGATTTTACACGAATTGTTCCACTTCGTGGACGGGTCTCGACAATTCCACGATTTTCAGCTTCTTTGATTGCACGATAAGCCGTTCCATCACTAACTCCTAAATGATTAGAAATACTACGAACACTAACACGCTTACCAACTGGCAATTCTTCTAAATAGCTTAGAATTTCCTGGTGTTTACTCATTGAATTCTCCTTTTACATTTCGAAATTCAAGATAATCTCGCATTTTTCTTGTGTAGCGATCACTTCCCTTAAACTGACGAAAAAGACTAAATCCAGCCTTGAGAGCAACTTTTTGACTAGCCTTATTTTCTACATGAGTAATAATAGTTAATTTTTTAAGACCAAATTCTTGAAAGGAAAGCTGAGAAAGTTTGGTGACAACTTCAGTCATAAATCCTTGGGACCAAGTATCTTTTTTCAAAAAATAGCCAATTTCAGCTTCTTTCTTTATCTCATCTATCTTCTCAAATTTGATGGAACCTATCATTTGCTGAGTTTTCTGATCACAAATAGCCCATACACCCAATGGAGATTTCATAAAATAATTCGCAAGTGTAAATTGGCTTTCTTCTATGCTAGCCTGAATTGGAAATATGAACTGTAAATTTTCAGGATTAGCAGCAATTTCATAGAATGCCTTACTATCACTAAAAAAGAAAGGACGCAAATACAAGCGATCCGTCTCAAAAAAAGAAAACTCTGCTAATTTGGTCCAAATATTCATAAACACCTCTACGATTTATTCGTCAACTAGTGCAATATCAGCTCCTAGATTACGTAATTTTTCAATAATATTTGAATAACCACGTAAGATAAACTCGATATCTGTAATTTCCGTTTTTCCTTCAGCCATCAGACCAGCAATAACTAATGCTGCCCCTGCTCTAAGATCAGTCGCCTTAACCTTTGCCCCCTGTAAACCACGTCCACCTCTATATAAAATATGCCCATTCATTGTAGAGATATCTGCATCCATCTTAGCTAATTCGAAAACATGATTGATACGTTTTTCGTAAATCGTATCAACAATGGTACCACGCCCTTGAGCTTTTAATAAAAGAGGGGTAATTGGTTGTTGTAAATCTGTTGCGAAACCTGGATAAGGAGCTGTTTTAATATTAATTGCTTTTAAATTGGATTGCTCTTCAACAAATATACTGTCTTCAGATACAGTCATTCGAACACCCATTTCTTCCAATTTCGCAATAAAGCCTTCTATGTGTTCATAAAGGACATTATTGATACGAATTCCTTTACCAACTGCAGCAGCTAAAGAAATATAGGTTCCAGCTTCAATACGATCTGGAATAACTTGATGGCGTGTTCCATGAAGTTTTTCTACACCATCAATAGTAATTATATTTGTTCCTGCACCTCGGATATGAGCTCCCATATTATTTAACAAAGTTGCAACGTCAATAATCTCAGGTTCACGCGCAGCATTTTCTATAACAGTCCGTCCTTTTGCTTTCACTGCAGCAATCATCGTATTAATAGTCGCACCAACACTAACTGTATCCATATAGATACTTGCACCATGAAGAGCTTTCCCTTGGGTAGATAAATTCATATTATCTCCCTCATAACTTACCTTAGCTCCCATCGCTTCAAAAGCTTTGAGATGAAGATCAATAGGACGAGGTCCAAGATCACACCCTCCTGGTAAGCCCACTGTAGCTTCCCCAAAACGACCTAATAAGCTCCCATAAAAATAATAAGATGCCCGAAGACTATTAATTTTGCCATAAGGCATAGGGATATTTTTAACACCTCTTGGATCTATTTCTAGAACATCATCGTAACGCTTAACACTCGCACCCATTAATTCCATAATTTCAACTAAGCTATCTACATCAGAAATTTCTGGAACATAATCTAAAGTAACAACGTCGTCGGCTAAAATTATTGCCGGAATCAAGGCGACTACGCTATTTTTTGCACCACTAATGGTGATTTCACCCTGCAGTGAAATGCCACCATTGATAACAATTTTTTTCATTATATATTTTTAATACTCTTTCAAAATTTCTAAAAAGGTCCTACATTAAAGTATATCATAATTTCTGTCTTTTTTCCATCCTTTATAATTTTTAATATCTATTCCCTAATTATAAGCATCAAATCGAGAATAAAAAGTTATGCCCCTATTTGCCCCTTGGTACAAAAAACAGCCTATCACACAAGCAATAAAGCTTGGTATGATAGGCTTTGAGAATTTAGATTAACGTACTGTACGGATACGCATTGTGTTTGTACGTACAGCTTCCCCAAGTGGTACACCAGCTACGATTACGATATCGTCACCAGATTGTACAAGACCTGCTTCAACTGCTTTACGTTCAGCAATTTCAAACATATCGTCAGTTGAAGATGGAGCATCTGTCAACATTGGGATAACACCCCAGTTCAACATCAATCCACGTTCTGTCAATTCGTCGAATGTCAATGCCAAGATGTCAGCATTTGGACGGTATTTAGAGATCAAACGTGCAGTGTGACCTGTCTTAGTAAGAGTTACAACCAATTTAATGTCCATTGAGTTAGTAGCATCTTTAACAGCTGAAGCCATTACTTCTGTCTTAGAGTTACGTTCAAATGAATCTGAATTCAAACGACCGTATTCGTTAAGAAGAGTTTGAGCGTTCTTATCGATTGTAGCCATTGTAGTAACTGACTCAAGAGGGTATTTACCATTCGCAGATTCACCTGAAAGCATTGTAGCATCAGTACCGTCGATAACAGCATTAAATACGTCTGATACTTCTGAACGTGTTGCACGTGGTTTTTCAGTCATTGTTTCAAGCATGTTTGTTGCAGTGATAACAACTTTACCAGCAGCATTAACTTTCTTGATGATCATTTTTTGGTAAACTGGAACCATTTCGAATGGTACTTCGATACCCATGTCACCAC
>ERZ773272.616-NODE-616-length-13990-cov-5.802081_pt1 | contig 13990 bp, 10 predicted proteins | sample MGYA00511891_ERZ773272 | MGnify/ENA primary metagenome ERZ773272 (study PRJEB29015, sample SAMEA2738150) | human oral metagenome | biome: human oral; feature: human-associated habitat; material: saliva | place: China | collected 2198 ...
CCGGACCAGCCGGGCCAGCAGGGCGCGGCAAGTCAGACCCAGCCGGACCAGCCAGAGCAGCCAGGCTCGGCAAGTCAGACCCAGCCGGGCGCGGCAAGTCAGACCCAGCCGGGCACGTCCCCCCAGGGCCAGCTAAGCGCCCAGGGGGTGCAGCTAGGCTACGGCGGTCAGCCAATCGTTAAAGGTGTCAGCCTCACCCCGCCCTCAGCCCAGCTAACCGTGTTGGCTGGGCCTAATGGCTGCGGTAAATCCACCCTGCTGCGCGGCCTAGCCAGGCTACTTAAACCCACCCAAGGCCAAGTGATCCTCAACGGGGCCGACATCGCCTCACGCCCCGCCCGCGCCGTCGCCAAAGAACTAGGCCTACTACCCCAAGGGCCCCAAGCCCCAGCTGGACTAACCGTACGCGAACTAGTGGCGCGCGGACGCTACCCGCACCGCTCCCTGCTACGCAGCTGGTCGCGCGAGGACGAGCAGGCGCTTACCCAAGCCCTGGCCGACACCCACACCACCGAGCTAGCCCACCGCCAGGTAGATTCCCTCTCCGGTGGACAGCGTCAACGCGTGTGGATCGCCATGGTGCTGGCCCAGCGCACCGGCGTGCTGCTGCTGGATGAACCCACCACCTACCTGGATCTAACCCACCAAATCGAGGTGCTGGATCTGCTGCGTGAGCTAAACCGACGCCACCAAACCACCATTGTGGTGGTGCTACACGAGCTAGCCTTAGCTGCCCGCTACGCCGACTACCTGGTGTTTATGCGCGCGGGGCAAATCCTGGCGGCCGGCGAGCCCGCGCAAGTGGTCACCACCCAAAACCTGGCGGCAGCTTTTGAGCTAGAGGCGCGAGTAGTGCCTGACCCGGTTTCGGGCACGCCCCTGGTGGTGCCGGTGCGCTCGCTGAGAGGACAGAAGTGAGTTACGGGGCGCTGGCACTAAAAGTTGTGCAGGTTGAAAACCCCCTGCCTGGATACGCCCGTATTTGGTTAAGTGGGCCTCAGCTGCATTTAGTCGACGACGGCGGCCTCGGTGGGTTGCGTGATACCCGCATCAAACTGATTGTGGGTGCAGCTAGCGACGACGCCGGCCTGGCTCTGGGCCAGCTAGACGGCGGCTGGTACCACCAATGGCTGGATCTGCCAGTGAGCCAGCGCGGCTATATGCGCACTTATACGGTGGCCTGCCAGCGCCACGACCAGGCCGGCAGGCTCAACCAAATCGCTATCGACATCCTAATTGGTGGCGTTGAACCTGGTGAGCAAGGGGAGCGCAGTGGCGGTGTGTCCGGCCAGCCAGGCGAGCACGGTGAAAACAGTGGGTGCGCTGGCAAACCTGGTGTCACTGGGATGCCAGCAGAGCATGAAGGGCCGGGCGTGAGCTGGGCGCGGCAAGCTAAAGCCGGCGCTAGCTGCGTAATGTTGGCGCCCTGGCGCGGCTATGACGCAGCCGGCCAGCGCCTGGCCTCCGCCCTGGACCAGCGCGGCAGTGGACTGGAATACCGGCCCGGGGCGGCCAAACAAGTAGTGCTATTAGGTGATGGCACCGCCCTGCCCGCAATTAACGCCTGCCTGCACTACGAAGCCCAACAAAAAACAGACCGCCACTTCACCGTGGTGCTCAGTGGCCCGCCAACTTGGAGTGACTACCTTAAACAGGCCGGGGTGGGGCCAGAGCATTTACAGGTAACCGCCGTAAACCAGGGCTGGGTAGAGCAGGCAGCCCGCGCCGCAGCCCAGGTATGGCAAGACTGGCTGGCTGAAGTTAGCGCGCTAGGCGGCGTCGGGGGACAAGACTTACCCAAGCTCGACGTCGATACCGACATACTGTGGGAAACCACCACCGAAACCCAAGCTGACCTTGGCCAAAACCAATCCCTAGCGCAAGCCCCCTACTTTTGGGTGGCCGGCGAACGCAGCCAGGTAGCCGCTATTCGACGGGCTTTAGTGCGCCAATGGGGCGTAGACAGGCGCCAAGTGTCCTTCATGGGCTACTGGCGCGCAGGTCAAGCTGAATCGTGATGCCTAGGCATTAAGAAATATCGCTAAGGCTGTGGCCGATACTGCACAGATGTGCCCAATATCCCAATTTGACTGGCTTTTAGAGGGGATAACAAGGCAAACTGTGTCAGGGGCTAAGCAAGCCTTTGGATGCTGTATACAAAGCAGTAACCGCAATTATTACTACTAGCTATACCTGTGGTATGCGACAAGGAGGTTGTAAATATGGGATTCAAAGTAGTTGTCGGCGCTGACATCGCTGGATATGAATACAAGGAACGTCTAAAAGCAGATCTGCAAGCAGATCCGCGTGTTGACGAAGTAATAGACGTAGGTGTTGATGCGGGACAAGACATTGATTACCCGCACATCGGGGTGGCAGTTGCCCGCAAAATTGCTGCCGGTGAAGGCGATCGCGGTTTGATCGTGTGCGGTACTGGTATGGGGATGGCGATGGCCGCCAACACCGTGCCGGGAATCCGTGCTTCAGTGGCTCACGATTCATTCTCTGTTGAGCGTTTAGTGCTTTCCAACAACGCACAGGTGCTAACCCTAGGCCAGCGCGTAATTGGAATTGAACTGGCTCGCCGTTTGGTTAAAGAGTGGCTGGGATACGTATTTGACGAAACGTCCCACTCGGCCCCCAAAGTTGCGGCCCTGAACGACTACAGTCTAAACCGGGAATGACCCGCACTTCACACTCGAAGTAACCTACCTCCCAGAAATTGCAATAAGGAGCGCAGATTAAATGGATCTCGACCTCGCGGTCGCCGGTATCTCTGTGTACTGGATTATCGCCGCTATCGCAGGTGGCTTTATCGGTGCCTGCATCGGTGGTAACTACGCATTCGTATTCACCGGAGTATCGGCCCTATTTGGCCTAGGCTACATGGTGGCCACCAAGGACAGCTACGCCCTAGACTACATTGCCTTTGGCCCCGTCTTTGGCCCTCACGTATGTTTTGCTGGTGGCGTGGCAGCCTCAGCATATGCAGCTAAGCGCGGCTATATTGAAGACGGTAAAGATATTGTTACCCCACTTAGTGGCCTAGGTAAGCCGGATGTATGGCTGGTTGGTTCCGCCTTTGGTGTATTCGGTGCTGTTTTGCAGAAGCTAGTACTGTTGATCCCGTGGTTTGGCCACCACACCGACTCGGTTGCCTTCACCGTGTTTATCTCCGCCATTGTGGTTCGCCTGATGTTTGGTGACTCTATCTTCGGTTCCAAGCCGGCCCTACAGGGCTTCAAGCCCCGCGAAGGCGCTCGTTGGCTCGAATGGCAGGAAAAGCCCTCACAGTTCATCACCCTGGGTGTCATGTGGGGTATGGCTTTCGGTGGTGCCGCCCTGGTACTCAGCCACCACTTCCCGGTTCTGGCTGAAGCTAAGAACGCTCAGGTATTCGGTTTCGCTATCTCAGCCCTGTGCATCTTGATCCTAAACCTGGGTCACAATGTGCCCGTAACCCACCACATGACCATCACCGGTGGTCTGGCTGTAACCCAGTTCATCCCGGTGCTGGGCCTCACCCCCGGTCACGGCGTGGGCTTGATCTACCTGCTGCTCGGTGCCCTAGGTGGTCTGACCGGTGCGGTTATCGGTGAAGTTGCCGCCCGCCTGTTCTACGACCGTGGTAACACCCACATTGACCCCCCGGCCATCGCTATTTGGACCACCACCACCATCTTCATGGCGGCGGCCCAGATTGCTGGAGCCTAAGGTGTAAACCGTCATGGACGACGTCGTTAAAACCCCCACGGACTTTTACGCCGCCTACATCTTTGACATGGACGGCACCATCTACCTAGGAGACCACCTCCTACCCGGTGCCAAACGGATGATCGAGCAGCTGCACGAACGCAATATTCCCGTGCGCTACCTATCCAACAATCCCACCAAAGACCCGGCTGAATATGCGCAAAAGTTGGCGCGACTGGGGCTACCGACGCCGGTTGAAGAAATCGTCAACACGGTGGTCACCACGGTACGTTGGCTGCAAGCTAACCACCCCGACGCCGTCGTCTATCCGATCAGTGAAGAGCCACTTAAGCGAGCCCTGACTGAAGCCGGTTTTAAGATCAGCGAAAACCCCAGTGAAATTGATGTGGTTATCGCCTCCTACGACCGCACCTTCGAATACCGCAAGCTACAGATCGCCTTCGACGCTATCTGGTTTTACAAGCGGGCCATTCTGATTGCCACCAACCCGGACCGTTTCTGCCCCTTCCCGGGCGGACACGGCCAGCCGGATGCGGCCTCAATTATCGCCGCCATTGAGGCCTGCACCGGCACCAAATGCGTAGCCAACCTGGGCAAACCAAACCCGGTGATGCTCACCGCCTCACTAGCGGGTCTAGATGTGGACCCAGCCAACTGCGTAATGGTGGGTGACCGCCTACAAACCGACATCCAAATGGCTCTAGACACCGGCATGGCCAGTGCCATGACCCTCACCGGTGAGGCCACACTTGATGATGTACGTGCGCGTGCACAAAACCAGCGTCCACGCTACATACTCGATCGTATCGACAAACTTATCCCGCTACAGTACTGGCCCCAGCTAGGCTGGAGTGAAGACGACTAGCGCTTAACCGCGCCGGTTCATAAAGCCCGGTGGCTTCCTTGCTAAATAGCTAAGTCACCGGGCTGACTATTAACCAGGGACACGGTAGTCCCGCCACCAAATTGCATTTTTTAAATGCAATTACTAAACGCAAGGGAGCAAATGATGGCATTTGTAAACATTAACGGCCCATTTGTAATGGGTATTGATTTCGGCACCGAATCATGTCGCGTGGCTATTTTTGACCTAGAAGGCCACCCGATTTCATTCGCAGCTACCCCCTACAAGACTCACTACCCGCGTCCGGGCTGGGCTGAGCAGTCGCCTGACGACTGGTGGAACGCCCTGATGGCCTCCACCCGCAAGGCCATGGACAACGCCTACATTCCGCCCCAGTCTATTGGTGGCATTTCCTATGACGCCACCACCATGACCGTGGTGCCCATGGACAAAAACGGTAACGCCCTACGTAACGCCATCATGTGGATGGACGTGCGCGCCGCTGAGCAGGCAGAGCGGGCGCTGACCTCAGACTCCTGGGCACGCCTATATAACGGTGGCGGAACCATGCCGGCAACCGCCGAATGGTACCCCTTCAAGGCCGCCTGGCTGCGTGAAAACGAGCGCGACATTTACGACGCCGCCTACCGCCTAGTTGACGCCCCCGACTGGCTCACCTACCGCCTGACCGGCACCTGGTCAGTCAACATCAACTCCGCCGCCCTGCGCATGTACTACAACCGCGACCACGGTGGCTGGCCGGAAGACTTCTACGCCCACGTGGGCGCCGGCGACGTCTTTGACAAGCTCCCTGAAACCGTAAATGACCTGGGTGTACTAGTGGGCGAGCTGTCCACCGTCGCTGCCCGCGACCTGGGTCTAGTGCCGGGCACGCCGGTAGCTCAGGGTCTGCCCGACGCTTGGGCCGGCCAGATCGGTTTGGGTGTGGTCAGCCCCGGCAAGCTAGCCCTGATCACCGGCTCTTCCCACGTAATCACCGGTCAAAGCGCGGTGGCCGGTTATGGTGAAGGCTTCTTCGGCTCCTACACCGACGGCGTTATTCGGGGCCAGTACACCGTTGAAGGCGGTATTTCCTCCTCCGGTTCGGTGCTCAAGTGGTTCAAGGAAAACTTCGGCGGGGCCGTTGCCGCCGAGGCTGAAGCTACCGGCATGAGCCCCTACTACCTGTGGGACCGTAAGGCTGATGAGCTGCCCATTGGTTGCGATGGCCTAATCGTCAACGAATACTTCCAGGGCAACCGCACCCCCTACACCGACTCCAAGGCGCGCGGTATCTTCTCTGGTCTGTCCCTGGGACACACTGCCGCCCACCTGTACCGGGCCATTGAGGAGGGCGTGTGCTACGACGTCGCCCACAACCTACTCAAGTTGCGCCAAGCCGGCATCGAAACCAAGGAGCTGGTGGCCTGCGGTGGGGCAACCAAGTCGCGTCAGTGGATGCAGATGCACGCGGACGTGACCGGGGTGCCCATCACCCTGACCGAAGTGGGCGACGCCGTCGTGCTGGGCTCTTGCATGCTGGCTGCGGTAGGTAGCGAGTTCTACTCCTCAATCGAGGACGCCGCCGCGAACATGGTGCACGTAACCGAAACCATTGAGCCCAACCCCGAGGCCCACGAGGAATACCAGTTCTACTTCCAAACCTACATGGAGCGTTACCCGGCGCTACGCGAGCAAATCCACTCCACGGTTGACCACCTCAACGCCAACGCCAAGAACTAAACCAGAGTAAGCTTATAGGGTGCTATAAAGCCCGTAGCTTGCCAGGATAATAAGAAAGGCACTTTTGAATGACTAAATCGTTTAGCTGGAATGAGCTAGATGAGCGTGCAGTGGCGTTTGGCAAGGCACTGGCGGCAGACGCCGTGGAGAAGGTTGGCTCCGGACACCCGGGCGCTGCAATCTCCCTGACGGCGGCGGCCTACCTGCTCTACCAAAAGGAGATGCGAGTAGACCCGGCTTGCCCCACTTGGCTCGGACGCGACCGTTTTATCCTCAGTGCCGGGCACGCCTCGGTGATGCAGTACGTGCAGCTGGTGCTAGCCGGCTACGGGCTGGAGGTTAGCGATCTGGAGCAGCTGCGTAGGCGTGGCTCGCGCACCCCTGCACACCCTGAATATGGTCACACCCCGGGCGTGGAGGCCACCACTGGTCCGCTAGGTTCCGGTTTTGCCGCTGCGGTGGGTATGGCCGCTGCCGCCCGCCGTGAGCACGGCCTCTACGACGCCGCCACCCCTGCCGGTGAGTCAATTTTTGACCACAACATCTACGTGATCGCCGGTGACGGGTGTATGCAAGAAGGCGTAACCATTGAGGCCGCCTCCTTCGCGGGCACCCAGGAGCTGGGCAACCTGATCGTTATCTGGGACGACAACGCCATCACCATTGAAGGTGACGCCGCTCTGGCTTTCCGCGACGATGTTGAGGCCCGTTTTGCCGCTCAAGGTTGGCACACTGCGCACGTGGACTGGCGCAACGCCGGCAGCGACGGCGGTTACTACGAGGACGTAAAAGCCCTGCACGAGGCCCTAGAAGCTGCTCGCGCAGAAACCAAGCGTCCTTCACTAATCCGCCTGAGCACCATCATTGCCTGGCCATGCCCCACCAAGCAGGGTAGTGCCTCCTCCCACGGCGCTAAGCTGGGTGAGAGTGAGGTGGCTGGTCTCAAGCAAAACCTTGGCCTAGACCCCAACGAGCGTTTTGCTCTGCCGGAGCAGGTGCTGGAACACACCCGCACCCAGGCTGGCCAGCGCGGCGCTGAGCTGCACGCCGCTTGGGAAAAGCGCTTTGAGGCTTGGGGGCAGGCTAACCCGCAGGCCCTGGAGCTGCTAGAGCGAGTACGCGCCGGTCTGCTGCCGGCTGAGCTCGACGACGTCCTGCCGGTTTTCGAGCCGGGCTCTAGCTTGTCTACCCGCGCGGCCAGCGGCAAGACCCTGTCGGCTATCGCCTCCACACTGCCTGAACTATGGGGTGGCTCCGCTGACCTGGGCGGCTCCAACATGACCAACATTGCTGGTGCCAGTGAGTTCCTGCCCGAGGGCTCACTAAACCCTGAGGAAAATGGCCCCTACGGGCGCATTATCCACTTCGGGGTGCGTGAGCACGCCATGGGTAACATGCTCAACGGTATTGTGCAGTCGGGGCTGACCCGCGCCTACGGCGGTACCTTCCTGGTATTTTCTGACTACATGCGCCCGGCTATGCGCCTGGCTGCTTTGCAGAAGTTGCCCACCGTTTTTGTCTGGAGCCACGACTCTATCGGCGTGGGTGAGGATGGCCCCACCCACCAGCCCATTGAGCACATCGCTTCGCTGCGAGTTATGCCTGGCCTAAGCGTGGTTCGCCCCGCTGACGCCAACGAAACTGCGCAGGCTTGGCTAGGCGCCCTGGCTCACCGCGATAGCCCCACCGGATTGGTGCTGTCGCGGCAAAACCTGCCGGTCTTTGACCGCAGCGAGGGCGGCTTTGCTCCCGCTGAAGGCACTTTGCGTGGCGCCTACACCCTGGTTGAGGCCAGTGACGCTAAGCCGCAGGTGCTGCTGCTAGCTACCGGCAGTGAAGTGGCTTTGGCAGTTGAGGCACGCCAGGCTCTGGAAGCTGAAGGTATCCCCACCCGCGTGGTGTCTGTGCCCTGTTGGGAATGGTTCCACGCGCAGGACGCCGAATACCGCGAATCGGTGCTACCCAGCCAGGTAAAGGCCCGCGTGGCCCTGGAAGCTGCCTCTTCCATGGGGTGGCGCGAATGGGTTGGCGACGCCGGCGAGATCATTGCCATTGATGAGTACGGCGAGTCGGCTACGCCCGCTGAGCTGTTTGAGTACTTTGGTTTCACCGTGGATAACGTAGTGGCTAAGGCTAAGCAGTCACTGGCGCGCGCCTAAGCACGCACCTAAAACACACCTAACAGGTTTAGAGCGCGGTCAAACGCGTTGAACTCTAGACCTGAACACTAAGCAGGTGGAGATTGAATGCATCGTTAGATTCAATCTCCACCTGCTGGTTTTTTATAAGAAGGTGTATTAAACCCTGTCTAGCTGGCAATATTGCGTCTCATTTGCGTGTTGGTCCCTGGTTATAATCTTTGCACTGCCATAGGCTTGGCACATGAGATTTGGCGTCGATTTTGGAACCACCCACACTACCGTCGCTTATGCGGACCGTGGCAACTACCCAGTTGTCAGTTTTGGCAATGAAGCAGGCGACTGGATCGATTACATTCCGTCCTTAGTGGCCTGGGATGGAGCCAAACTTGTCTACGGTTTTGAAGCTGAAGCCGTGGCCCTGACTGGCGGCGATTTCCTGCGTTCAATTAAACGCCTGCTGTCTGATGTTGACGTCACCCCCAACACCCAGGTGAGCCTGGGGGAGCGTAGCTACCCCATTATGGAGCTAGTTAGCGGCTTTTTGGCTTATGTAGCCCAGCAGGTGCGTGAGACCTCCACTATCAGCCCGCTGCGTGAAAATGAGCCGCTAGAGGCAGTGATTGGCATTCCTGCCCACGCTTTTAGTGGCCAGCGTCTAATGACTATTGAGGCTTTTGAACGTGGCGGCTGGCAGGTGCTGTCCATGATTAATGAGCCCAGTGCTGCCGGTTTTGAATACACCCAGCGTTACGCCTCCACCATTAACTCCAAGCGCACCCGTGTGTTGGTTTATGACCTTGGTGGTGGCACCTTTGACGCCTCCCTGGTTTCTTGCGAGGGCAAGCGCCACGAGGTGATTGATTCTTATGGTCACAACCAGCTTGGTGGTGACGACTTTGACTCTGCCCTAGCTGACCTGGTTTTGGCCAAGCTGGGCCGCGAGCGCGAGCAGCTGAGCTCGCGTGAGCTGAACCTGCTGCTGCACGAATGCCGTATCGCTAAGGAGTCTTTGAACCCCAACTCGCGTTCGGTGGCGGTTGAGGCTCTGGGTAAGAGCGTGAGCGTGCCGGTTAAGGCTTTCTATGAGGCTGTTGACGCGCTGATTGAGCGTACTTTCGCGGCTATGGAGCCGCTGGTGCAGGTCAATGCGCGCGGTAAGTTTGCGCTCACCACTGAGACTGCGGGCCTGTATGTGGTTGGTGGCGCCGCCCACCTGCCGGCTATTACGCGCGCCCTTAAGCAGCGTTATGGCTACCGTGTGCACCGTTCTAGCTACACGGCTGCCTCTACCGCTATTGGTTTGGCTATTGCGGCTGACCCTGATTCTGGTTACGCCCTGTATGACAAGCTTTCGCGTGGTGTGGGCGTGTTCCGTGAGATGCGTGGTGGCCAGGAGGTTAGCTTCGACCCGCTGCTGGGTGCTGACTTGTCGCTGGCTCCTAGCGGGGATGTGAGCTTGGTGCGTACCTACCAGGCTGCTCACAATGTGGGTCATTTCCGGTTTGTGGAGTACACCGAGACTGATGCTTATGGTGTGCCCGTGGGTGAGGTTTCCCCGGCTGGCACGGTGCTGTTCCCCTTCACTCGCCAGCTGCAGGAGGATCGGGGAGCTGACCTGAGCAAGGTTGCGGTTGAGCGTATTGATAACGGCCCGCTGATTGAGGAGCGTTACGTGGTTTCGTCTGCCTCTACGGTGCAGGTGACTATCACGGATCTGTCTACTGGTTTCTCTATCACCTGTGACCTGGGCGCCTGAGAGGTGTCCGCGCCTGTAGCCCTAGGCGAGATAGGTTTGGCTTGTGAATGAAGTAGCTCCACGTCGTCCGCGTCGTCCTTTGGCTATGCGCCGGTCTGTGGCTCAGCCTGTGCCTGAAGATTTAACTAAGGTGGTGGCTGAGTCGGAGCCGGATCTCGCCCCGGAGCCTGTAGCTAAGTCTGCCGCTAGCCGGCTTGAGGCCGCTAAGTGGGCTGAGGTGGTGCGTCTGCGTACGTTGCCGGCTGCTTTAGCGCCGGTGCTGGCAGGCTCAGGCGTGGCTGGTGCTTTGGGTAGGTTCGACGCCGTCGCTGCCTTGCTGGCGGCCCTGGTGGCGTTGGCTTTGCAGATTGGCTGCAACCTGGCTAATGACTACTCTGACGGCATTCGTGGCACCGACGACGAGCGCACTGGCCCGGCCCGCCTGACTGCCTCTGGGCTGGTGGAGCCGGTTAAGGTTAAGCGCGCAGCCTTTGGTTGCTTTGGCGCCGGGGCACTGTTTGGCTTGATTTTGGTGGCTTTGAGTGGCACCTGGTGGCTGATTGCGGTGGGCGTGGCGGCTGTGGCGGCGGCTTGGTTTTACACGGGCGGCGCCAAGCCCTATGGCTACTTGGGTTTGGGTGAAGTGTTTGTGTTCGTGTTCTTTGGGCTGGTGGCTACTGCCGGCACTACCTACACGCAGGCTCATGCGGTGCCTTGGTGGGGTTGGCTGACCGCTGTGGGGGTAGGTTTGATTGCCTGCTCGCTGCTGATGGTTAACAACCTGCGCGATATTGAAACCGACCCGGCCCACGGCAAACGCACTTTGGCGGTGCGTTTGGGTTATGAGCGTGCTAGTCGCCTCTACCAGGTGATGCTGTTTGTGCCTCTGGTATTGGGCCTGGCCACCCTGTGGGGTGGGGCAGAGCCGGGTGGCTCCCTGGGTGTGTTGGCTGCCGTATCTGTGGTGGCGATTGTGCTGTGGGGGCAGCTGGCCCTGCTGGCTTGGCGCCCAGTAGCGGCTAAAGCTAAGGGCCGTGAACTAATTGGCGCCCTGAAAATGGCTGGTATTTACGAGCTGGTTTACGGCCTGAGCCTGGGCCTAGCCCTACTGGCGGTCTAGGGCACAGTTAAACTGTGTCCATGAGCGCGCACTACCCGCTTCCCAAGCAGGTTTCTGAAATTTTTGATCCCACTAAGTGGCGTGACATCGCCGGTTTTGAGGATCTAACTGACGTCACCTATCACCGGGCAGTTAGCCGCGACGAAAACGGTAACTGCACTGATAAGCCGATTGTGCGCGTGGCCATTAACCGCCCTGAGCTGCGTAATGCTTTTCGTCCTCACACCGTGGACGAGCTTTACCGCACCCTTGACCATGCCCGCATGAGTGGGGATGTGGGCACGGTTATTCTCACCGGTAATGGTCCCTCGGCGCGCGACGGCGGCTGGGCTTTTTGTTCCGGCGGCGATCAGCGTATCCGTGGTCGCGACGGCTACCGCTACGAAGTTGAGCCCACCCCGGCCCCAGAGCCGGCGTCGTCGTCGGCAGAAAAAACCGCAGAAAATGGGCCGCAGGGAACAGACCCTATAGCAGCGCTAGACCCCAGCGGGCAGCTGGCCTCCACTACCGCCAGGCGTGAACGTATCGACGCCGCCCGCGCTGGCAGGCTGCATATTTTGGAAGTTCAGCGCCTAATTCGCACCATGCCTAAAGTGGTTATTGCGGCCGTGCCCGGGTGGGCGGCAGGCGGCGGTCACAGCCTAAACGTGGTGTGTGACCTGTCTATTGCTTCACGTCAGCACGCGCTTTTTAAGCAAACCGACGCCAATGTGGGTTCTTTCGACGCCGGCTACGGCTCGGCCCTACTGGCACGCCAGGTGGGTGATAAGCGTGCCCGCGAAATTTTCTTCCTGGCCCGCACCTACGACGCAGAAACCGCCCAGCGTTGGGGGGTAGTCAACGAGGTGGTAGACCACGGAGAGCTAGAAAATAAAGCCATTGAATACGGCGAGATTATAGCCACCAAATCCCCTCAGGCTATCCGTATGCTTAAGTTTGCTTTCAACCTGGCCGACGACGGTTTGGCTGGTCAGCAGGTCTTTGCTGGTGAAGCTACGCGCCTGGCCTATATGACCGATGAGGCTGTGGAGGGGCGTGACTCTTTCGTCAACAAACGCCCGGCGGACTGGTCATCCTTCCCGTACTACTTCTAAAACCGGCTCTGAACTGGGCTTTGCTAGCCATCTATACCTAAGGTCATGGTGGCCTAAGCCGGTCTTAGCTTAAACTTATCTATGCGTGCGTTTCGGTACTTTTAGCTGATCAGCTTCGCCATTGTGTTTGCGCTGCTGTACTGCATTGCCGCCGAGTACTTCCCCAAGATTAAGCTGTGGCAGGGCGCGGCCTTTGGTCTACTGGTGTGGATCGGTGCGCGGAGAGGCGGTGACGTACGGGGCTGGCAGGGCGGCGTCGTCGCTAAGGAATAATGAGGGCCATGCTTGAAACAATCCGTAAGCAATGCCCCCCGCCAGCCGCTGCGCTGTGGGAAAGCATTGACCGGGTAGAGGTTTTCTCAATCGCCATGCGGGTGCGCTTTCGCGGTATCACCATGCGCGACGGCGTCTTGCTGCATGGCCCTGCCGGCTGGGGGGAGTGCGCCCCATTTTGGAACCATCCCGATAGCCACAGCGCTAAATGGCTGGCCAGTGCCCTGAGCCAAGCCATGAAACCACTAGCTGACCAAGGTGTGCCAGAGCCTAAACGCCACCAAATTCCGGTTAATACCACTATCGCTGCCCTGGGGCCTGAGGAAGCTGAGGCACGCGCGCTCGCGGCAGTGGGCGCGGGCATAAACACGGCCAAGGTGAAGGTGGCCGACAAGCCCGATTGTTTAAGCGAGGATCTACAGCGCCTAGAGGCGGTGCGCGGCGCCATGGGGTCAGGTGCGGCTTTGCGCATTGATGTAAATGCCGCTTGGGATTTGGATCAGGCCCTAAAGCTGCTACCCCTATATGACCGTGCCGCCAGCGGGCTCGAATACGCTGAGCAGCCTTGCCGCTCCACCGCTGATCTGGCGGTTTTGCGCCGCAAACTCCAGGTGCCAATCGCCGCCGATGAATCCTTGCGTTTAGATGCTAATCCTATGGCGGTGCGGCAGTTAGAGGCGGCGGATGTGGCCGTACTAAAAGTGGTCCCACTAGGTGGTATAAGCACTGCTTATGAAATCTATAAGCGTTTAGAAATGTCGGCGGTGGTTTCTTCAGCCCTAGATACTTCGGTGGGGATTTACGCCGGCCTGCGCCTAGCTGGAACTCTAGATGAGCTGCCCTATGCTTGCGGCCTGGCCACCGGCTCACTGTTACAAGAAGACGTGATTGAGTCACCCTTTAGGCCGGTAAATGGGAATTTGTTGCTGGGACAGCCGGTGTCCGTTGAGCGTATCCCGCCCGCTAGCGAGCCTCTACGCGAGCGCTGGTGCCAGCGCCTGGTGCGCCTGAGCACTCTGCTAGCTAGCTAAACTTAAAACCACATCTGGCGCCTTGGCGCGCTAGAGACCCAACTAGTTAGGCCAGTTGTGACCCCCCAAGAAGCATCCGCTCCCAGCGGCGCCGCCCTCCCGGCCGGCCAGCCAGCGGCCCTCCCAGCCTCCCAGCCTCCGGTCCACTCAACCGGCCAGCCAACGGCTCACCCTGCCGGCCCGGAAAGTCTGGCTGCCCCAGAAATCCCGGCCACCGTGGAAAGCCAGGCCACCTTACTTGCCCGCGCCGTGGTGGCATCCCTAGTTGAAGCCGGGGTTAAACGGGTGGTGATCA
>ERZ773272.621-NODE-621-length-13892-cov-6.951435_pt1 | contig 13892 bp, 13 predicted proteins | sample MGYA00511891_ERZ773272 | MGnify/ENA primary metagenome ERZ773272 (study PRJEB29015, sample SAMEA2738150) | human oral metagenome | biome: human oral; feature: human-associated habitat; material: saliva | place: China | collected 2198 ...
CTGGTGAGCCCCGCGCCGCGTCTGTTGCGCCGAGGTCGCGCTCAGAGCGAGGACTACGCCGCCCTGTCCGGCCGGGTCGTCTCACCTGAGCCGTCCGTAGTCCACTCCACCGCGCTCGCCCTGCTAAAAGGCGGCGCTCAGGCCCTGTCGAACGCGGTCTCGCAGGCCTACGTCGTCCCCGGCGCCGAGGTGGCGTGGGACGAGTGCTGCGCAGGACACCTCTACGTTCGCACCGTCTCCGTCTCGCCGGTCTTCGGTCCCCGCGCCGCCGACGGCGAGGCGTGCTCGGTGCGCTACTGGGCCGCGACCTACGCACTTGGAACGCTGCGCTGCGTCGAGGTCGTGGACGACCGTGGCCGAGGCCCCCGCCCCTTCGACCTGACCGCTGACGCAGCCGTCCTGCACCAGGACATGGCGGACCTCGGGCAGTTCCTGACGTCGTCCACGAACGCGGACTCCATGGAATGGGACGCTCAGGGCCCCGATGGAGGCTGCGTGGCCGGAGAGTGGACCTTCACGGTCCGGCTCAGCTGCCCGTGATCTGATAGGGTGTGAGATGGTTCACGTAACGGTACGCTTCAAGGGCCCCATCCGCGAGGACAAGGTGGCCCAAATCACTAAACAGGCGGCTCTGAAGGCGTCTAAGCGCACTCAGGGACGCATCCAGCGCAACATCCGCGCCAAGGGGCGCGTTAACTCGGGCCGCATGGTGAACTCTGTCACAATTGAGCGCGTCCCAGGCAAGCACCCCCTCAACCCGACCTTCGAGATCGGTGCCCGCACGCCCTACGCCGCCTATCAGGAGAAGGGCACGCGGCCTCACGGCCCGGTCAGGGCCCCGCGCATGGTCTTCACTCCGAAGGGGTCCCGTCAGACTGTCTTCGCCAAGTGGGTCAAAGGCATCAAGGGAGCTCACTTCGTCCGTGACGCGGCACGGCTTATCAAGCCCTCTGACTTCCATTAGACTTGCCACATGGCTACTATCACGATCCCCGGCAAGACCCGGAAGTCCATCACCGTTGACCTGGTCGGTACCGAGTACAAGGTCCGTCCGCCCAAGGCGTCCGTCGCCATCTTCCTGTCCCAGGCCCTCAAGGATGCCGATGAGGACCCGGAGAAGATTCTCGACGGCCTGTCGAAGTGGTGCCACGTCCTCTTCGGCAAGGAGACCGGCGCCGAGGTCGTCAAGCGGCTCAAGAGCCCCTCTGACGATCTGGACATCCCTGACCTGACCGACCTCATCTCCGCCGTCATGGAGGAGGCTGGGGAGAACCCTCCTACGTGATCCAGCGCCTGCTCGCCTCGGCCTACAAGGAGTGGGACTACATCGACGGGTTCTGCCTCGGGCACGGGATCGACCTGGAGACCCTGCCCCTGAACCGGTTCTGCCACGTCATGTGGTGGATTCTCACCCGCAACGCCGAGGACGAAGGCGCTACCGAGAAGCTGAAGAGGGACCTGTGGCTCCCGCCCAAGGGCGTCGAGGTCACCGACCCACGCAGCCCCTGGTACTCGGGCAACGAGTCGAGCGGCTTCGGGTCCCTTAAGTCAGCTCTCGGGATGTGACAGCACTTATAAGACCAGCCTATGCGGGCGGTATCATGGCCTCAGACAGGAGTCGGGCCGCGATGCCGCCCGCTCGACGTACGAGCGGAGAGGATAGCCCGTGGCAGACAAGATCGGCGAAGTCGTCGTAGAGGTCGGCGCCGATGCGCGCGACTTCAGGGGTGACGCTGAGCGCGGGATCGAGAAGAGCCTTAAGAAGATCGGCAAGCGCATCGAGCGCGCTGCCGAGAAGTGGGCCCGTGAGATGCGCGACTCCGTCAAGGACGCGCTCGACGGCCTCGTGCTTCAGGTCAACGCTCGGATAGACCCCAAGGACCTGCGCCGCATCGAGACGGCCATCGCGCAGACCAAGGCGGCCCCTAACGTCGACATCTCCAAGCGAGACCTGGAGGAGATCAAGCAGAAGCTCCGCCAGGCCGACTGGCGCACGCCGGTCAGGCCGGTCCTCGACGACAACGCCGTGGCCAAGATGGGGCGCGAGCTCGACGAGATGAAGGCCTCGATCAAGGCACGCGTTGACCTTGACGAGGCCTCCAAGCGCAAGGCCCTTGAGGCGATTCGCAAGACCGAGGTGGACATTGACGCTCGTGTCGAGATCGACGGCAAGGACATCGCCGAGATCAAGGAGCGAATCGCCAACATCAAGTCGGACGTCAAGGTGGACGCCTACTTGGAGAAGGCGGCCCAGCTCAAGATCAGGGAGCAGATCGCCCGAATCGACGCCAAGCTCCAGGCCGACGCCGAGCTCTCCGACGCTGCTCGTAAGCGCATTCAGGGGCAGCTCAAGCTCCTCGGCGGGGACATCGAGACTCACGCCCACCTGTCGGAGGCATCCAAGAAGAAGCTGAAGCACGAGCTCAACAAGCTCGACGGCAAGGCCACCGTCAACGCGGACCTGGACGACGGCAAGGCCCGCTTCGACCTGAAGCGGCTGACCGCTAGGCCCCGCTACGTGGACATCCACGTGCGCCTGGCCAAGGCCTCGCTGGCGAAGGTAGCTACCGAGCTGAAGGCGCTCGCCGGCGGGAACATCTTCGCCAACCTGAAGAACTCCCTGAACGACATCTTCACCAACCTGGACACCTTCGCGGTCAAGGCAGCCACTGTCGGGACCACAGTACTTGGCCTGACCTCCGTCGTGGGGGCCGGCCTGGGCACCATCTCCCAGTTCGGGATCAGCTTGGCCCACACCCTGCCGGCGCTGCTGGCGATGCCGGGCATCCTGGGGGCCGCCGCCGCCGGCGTCGGTATCTTCGCCGCGGCAATGTCTGACGCCTCGACCGTGCTGGAGGACCTCGGGCCCTCCTTCGAGGCTCTCCAGGACTCGATCTCCACGTCGTTCTGGGGCCAGGCCGAGGGGGCCGTGCGCTCCCTCATCGTCAACGGCCTGGACGCCCTGACCCCGGCCATCTCCACCGTGGCCGCGAACATGGGTTCGATGACAGCGGCAGTGGCGTCGGCCGCCGAGGACCACATCCCAGGATTCCAGACGTCGCTCGGCTACTTGGCCGAGGCCATGGACATCGGTGGCGACGGGGCTGGTGCGTTCACCGACGCCCTTCTCACGCTCGGTGAGACCGGTGCGAAGTATTTGCCGTCCATCGCCGAGTGGGCCAACGACGTTGCCTACAAGTTCCAGGCGTGGGTGCAGGCCAAGACTGCCTCCGGAGAGATGGACCAGGCCATCCAGACCGCCGCCAAGACCTTTGGGACCTTGAAGGACATCGTCTTCGACCTGGGCGGCATCCTAGGCGGAGTCTTCAAGGCCATGGCCTCGGGCTCGTCCTCCATCGACTCGATCGCCAAGGCCCTCGATAGCGCTAACAAGGCCGTCAATGGGCCGCTGTGGCAGGGCACCTTGTCCTCGATCTTCAGCGCGATGGGGGACGCCGCCTCGCACGCTTTCGCGGGCGTCGGCTCTCTCGGCCAGGCGTTCGTCTCGCTGGCCCCCACCCTGTCCACAATCCTGCCGCTGGTCGGGCAGATCATTGAGACGGGGCTCAAGGGAATCTCCGGAGCTCTCCAGGACCCCGCCTTCCAGGGCGGCCTGACGTCGTTCTTCCAGGGCGTCCTGACGGCCGTGCAGGCCCTGGCCCCGGCTATGCCTGCCCTGGGCCAGGCCTTCGGCGCGATTGCTACGGTGGCGGGGCAGCTGCTAGCCGCCGTAGCGCCTCTGATCGCACAGCTGATCGAGCAGCTGGCCCCGGTCATCACGCAGCTGGCCACGTTGCTGACCCCGATCATCGAGCAGCTGGCCACCGCGCTTATGCCCGTCATCACGGCCCTGGGTCCGGTCCTGTCCGAGCTCTTCGCGGTTCTCGGACCCCTCATCACCGATCTGCTCGCGGCGATCGTTCCAGCTATCCAGCCCATCGTGGAGGCTACAGTTTCCGCGCTGATCCCCGCGTTCCAGCTGATTGGGACCACTGTCCAGGCGCTGATGCCGATCGTAGTCCCGATCATCAACATCATTCAGACCACCATCGTCAGCATGATGCAAGTGATCCAGGGGATCATCAACGTCGTCATGGGGATCATCACTGGTGACTGGTCACGGGCCTGGGACGGGATCAAGCAGATCGGTTCTGGGGTCTGGAGCTTCATCACTGGCGCCTTCTCTGCCTTCGGACAGCTGATTGTCGGGATTGGCAAGGCCGCTTGGAATCTCCTCGGCGCAGCCATCTCGTCAGCCTGGAACGGCATCAAGTCCGGGGTCAGCGCGGCCCTCAGCTGGATCGGCAGCATCATCAGCAGCGGCTGGAACTTCGTGAAGAGCATCACCTCCTCCATGTGGAGCGGCATCGTGAGCACGGTCTCGTCGTGGATCAGCAACATGATGAACTTCGTCACGAGCATCCCGTCGAAGGTCAAGAACGTCTTCAGCAATGCCCCGTCATGGCTGTGGAACGCCGGTAAGAGCATCATCCAGGGCCTCCTGAACGGAATCAGCTCCATGTTCTCCTCGGTGAAGAACAAGCTCTCCTCACTGACGAACATGCTCCCATCCTGGAAGGGCCCCGCCCCTGTCGACAAGGTCCTGCTCACCCCCGCCGGCGAGATGATCATGCAAGGCCTCATCAAAGGCCTGGAGAGCCAGTACGGGGCCGTACGCTCCTCGCTCCAGGGCCTGACCGAGGACCTGACCAAGCCCGCCACGATCGGCCTGAGCGCCGACGTGCAGCCGCTCCCGGCACGGGCCTCTACCGGCCGGCCGAATCCTGCGCCGGAGGCCTCCGGATCGTTTGATAAGGGAAGCCGATCAGGAGCTACAATCAACATCACCAACAACTATCCGCAGGCCAAGCCGGACTCCAAGACCCGTGACGAGGTCGCCGAGGGGCTAAGGCTGGCCGCCATCATCTGAGGAAGGTCACCCACCCATGGCCATCTACTCGCTGGACGGCACCAACCTGGATGACCCGATGGGGCGCTGGGTACTCACCGAGGGAACGACTCTCTCGTCCCGCGGCGAGCCCTGGAACGCCTCCGTGGACATCCCGAATCGGTTCGGCGTGCTGCCAATCGCGCCGAGCGTTCTGAAGTCGGCTACTGTCGCCCTGAAGTTCGCCGTGTTCTCCTGGGAGGACGGGAGGAACGGGAATCGCTGCAAGGGAGGCCTAGAGGTTCTGGAGCGCAACTACCGGGACCTCCTGCGCCACCTGTACGCCTTCGGCCGCCTTCAAACCCTCCAGTACACGCCGGCGGGGCAGCCCGTCCGTGAGGCTCTGGTGCGCTTGTCCTCGTCGGTGGAGCCCGCCTTCGACCCGCACTCGGAGACGATCACGTTCACAATCACCTATGAGATTGTCTCCGGCCTGTGGAGGGGCGTGGCGGACATCGAGGTGCCATTAACGGACATGTCCCCGTTCAATGGCTGCGTGATGCCGATCCCCGACGGGCAGCTGATGCTTGAGCCGACCGCGCAGACTTGCACCGTGAGGGACAACGTCTCGGGCACGTCGTTCACATTCACAGGTGCCCTGAACGGTGGCGAGCATCTACTGGTGGACATCGCCCGCTATCGGGCTTGGAAGAATCCTTCCTCGGGGTGGGAGCCGGTATCGGGCGCCCGCTCTGCCGATGGCGAGATTTCGATGAGCCCGGGGGGCTTCAGGGCGACGCCCGGCGCCGACGGTCACATCTCGATGACGCTGACCGGGACTACTGGCCGCTTCCGCGGAAGGATGGCCTACTGATGCCCCGCGACCTCGCATTCGCGCGCGGCCTGGCCATGCGCTATGTCGCCTACGACCAGGCTACCGGCCAGCGCCTCGGAGTGCTTCCCGACGCCCTGGCCGGCACGTTCACGTGCCCCCGTCAGGCCACCCCCTCGCTCACCCTGTCCTACCCGAATGGGGACCTGGGCGTGCGCGGCAACCTACTGGACACGGCCGCGGAGATCGCCGTCGAGCTCTGCTACGACGGGCAGACCTGGCACGAGCCGTACAACGCCCGGTTCACCAACCTGTCCTCCGAGTGGAACCTAATCGACGACGGCACCGAGCGGCGCCACGCCGACCTGATCCACATCGGGCACCGTCTTGAGGGCGCCCTCGTGTGGGAGGTCCCCTTCTCCGCGATGGACAAGGACGGGAAGTACCGCTTCCGCGACCGCAACGCCGGGGAGATTCTGCGCACGGTGTGGGACGCCGCCGTCAAGCGCGGATGGGGCAGCGGGCTCACGCTGGACGTCTCGACGGCGGCCGACTCGGCCGGCCAGCGCTGGGCGCTGATCACCACCATCGCCTTCGATCCCTCGGTGTCCATCAAGTCCATCCTGGACTCACTCATGAACATGGGCATGCTGGACTACCGCTGGCGGGGGCGCACGCTTCAGGTCTACAACCCCGACGCCGCGCTCAAGCGCGAGAACCTCGACGTCGTGTGGCGCCTGTCCGCAGGCACGACGTCGGCCCCGGAGAAGCTGGACTGGTCCCAGCTGTGCACTCACGTCCTCGTGAAGGGGGACGAGGGTAAAACCTGGACCTTCCCCAACCCCGAGGCCCCGAAGGATATGCCGCGCACTGAGAAGGTCGTCAGCGCCGGCGGCGTTACCTTGGAGGGCACCGCCCGCAGGGTGGCCGAGCTGACGCTGAAGACCGGGGCATCCCCAGCAGCCGAGGTCAAGCGCGAGTGGGAGGCCGACGACCTCCAGTGGCTGCCGTTCGAGGACTACGGCCTGGGCGACTGGATTCGCGTGGAGCGTGGCAACGGCCTGGAGAAGATGCGCGTCACCCAGATTTCGATCTCGGTGACGGAGAACGGCCGCTGCCAGGGGCACACCACCTTCGGAACCCTGCTCGACGACGTCCTGTCCCGCCTGGCCAAGCGCCAAAAGGGCGTGCTCGGAGCTGTCAACGCTGATGGAAAGAACCCGCGGCCGGAGAAGCCTAAGAGCAAGTACGCGCCGCTGCCTCCGCAGGGCCTTGTGGTCTCCTCGGACGCAGTCATCGGCGCCAACGGCTACGCCAAGGCGGTCGCCACCCTGAAGTGGGACGCGGTGACTACAGATACCCTCGGGGTGGCCGTAGACGTGACCGGCTACGAAATCTCCGCCAGGCTGTTGCCCTTCCTGTCTGGCCCGATGAGCACGTCCAAGGAGACGACCGCCCAGCTGGACGGACTCATCCCCGGGGCCAAGTACGCCTTCTCCGTCCGAGCCGTCACGGCGGACACCACCGGCTCCTGGTCCTTAGAGGTCGAGGCCACCATGGCCTCGGACACAACTCCGCCGCCCGTGCCAACGGTGCCGATCCTCACTCAGACCCTGGGCGTGCTCGGGGTCTACTGGGACGGCACGGGCACCGGCGGGGCAGGAATGCCTTTGGACTTCGCCGGCGTGGAGGTATCAGTACGCAAGCCTGGCGAGCCCCCGATCAGGTTCACGGACATGCCGGTGCCGGTGCAGCGCACCAACCTGGCCGGCCTGGAGATTCGGGAGTGGGAGGTGCGGCTGCGCACCTACGACCGCTCCGGCAATCGCTCCGAATGGGGGCCGAGCAGCCGCATCAAGCTTGAGCAGAACATTGACGCAGACGCGATCGCGAAGCAGGTCGAGGACAAGATCAAGAACAGTGACGCGATGCAGCAGGCGGCCCGCGAGGGCACGCTCAAGGAGATGAAGCACTTGACCGAGGCGATGACCCAGGTGGCCACCAACCTCGTCTCGTCCGGACCCGTCCCGCCGGATAGTGGGACAATAGGGTCCAGCATGTGGATCGCACCCGACGGGCGAATCTTCGTCCTCAGAGCAGAAGGAGACAAGTGATGCAGCCATACACTGCGGCGAAGCAGTGGCGCGACGGGTTCGGGGCAAATGAGACCCGCATTACCGCAGCCGACCTCACGCACATCGAGAGCGGGATCAGTGCCGCTACGCAGGGCGTCACCAACGTTGAGACCGCTGTCAACACCCTGACCGCCCGTGTGACCGCTGCGGAGGGCAAGGCCAAAACCACAGACTCAACCATCGCCTCCACGAAGAGTGACCTGGAGGCGAGCATCCTGAAGGCTGTCCCGATCGGCACCATCGTCATGTGGCCCACCAACGTCCCGCCGGGGGGCTGGTTGCTGTGTAACGGGGCGGTGGTCAGTCGCGCCGCCTACACGGAGCTGTTCAAGGTGCTAGGTACTTCCGTCGGAGCCGCCGGCAGCTCCTCGTTCAAGATTCCGGACCTGAGTGGCCGCTTCCCTCTCGGGACCAGCAATGCCCACAACCTCCACTCCACGGGAGGCGCTGAGACGCACACACTGACCGTCGATGAGATGCCGGCCCACGACCACGGCATCGGAGGAAACATCGTTCAGCGTGGTTCCGGTGGAGACGCATTCCGGGAACTCTCAGGCGCATACCCCGGCGGCAGTAACCCCTCCAGTCAGAGCATCGGCGGGGGGCAGCCTCACAACAACATGCCCCCCTTCTACGGCATCAATTTCATCATCCGCGCTAAGTGACCTTGAAAGGAGGTAGGCCATGTCCGGACCACGTAATCTGAGCGAGGCCGATCCGCAGGCGCGGGGCGGTCAGTACATCACCGTCCCGGCGTTTGCCTCTCCGGGCCACTCTTCCCCGTCGTACACCCGAGACGCTCCCGGCTCTACAGTCGTCTACTCCCCGAAGGGGTGGCGCTGGGAGGAGGCCGGAGACGACTACTCCAAGACGGTCTCTAAGCTCACGTCCGCAACCATGGAGTCCGCGGTGCGCCGCATCAAGACCTCCCTGGGAGAGGTCTTCTACATTCGCGGAACCGAGGACACGCGGCCCCCGTTCGACGGCACTGCGATCGGAGATACCTGCCGCGTACAGGACGCCCAGACCCTCGACATTGTGGCGGAGTGGAGGTGGAACGGCGCCTCCTGGGAGCGGATGAAGGTCACCAGCGAACAGATCAGCAACCTCGACGTCGGCAAGCTCACCGCAGGCTCCGCAAACATCGCCGAGATTACGGCCAGAAAGATCGCCTCCGATGTCGGCCGCTTCCTGGAGATCACCACCGACCAGCTGACCGTCACGGGGAACGCCTCCTTCGTGAACGCCACCGCCCACCACGTGTGGTCTGCGATCGTGACAGCCGGACAGGGCGAGTTCGAACAGATCAAGGCGGGCATGCTGGCCGCCAACGCGGTCTCCGCCGACAACATTCAGGTCGGGGCTCTCGACGGTAAAGTTATCACCGGGGCCACTATACAGACGAACAATAATCCGCAGCGTGGCCTGAAGATCGACGACGCGGGAATGCAGGTGTATTCCCGCAACGGCTGGAAGGCCCTCGACATTAACTCTCTGACTGGCGACATTGTGATAAACGGGCGCATCGGGCGCCGAGACTCCTGGTCCGAGGCATACTTCGACAACATCGTGTGGTCTTCAACCGGGGGGGATGTCGGCCGCGATGGGGAGAAGATCGGGGTCGGGCTAACATTCAACTCTCTTGAGGACGACTGGTGGCCGGGAACTATCTCCGTGTCTAAAGACAACACGGGGAAGCCGACCCTCAAGATGCAGGCCCCGCTACGCCACGCGTACGGCAACAACAAGGAGACCCCCCGCCCCAATATTCTCCTCAGCTCTGACGGGGCCAGCATCTATGTCGGGTCCGAGGGAGGCTCCCTGTGGGGGTCTATGGGGTTGAACAAGTACGGCCTCTCGTTCCGCATGGGCAACTCTTACCTCGTGGCAAACGATGGGGCCTTCGCCTTCCGTAAGCAGGAAGGAAGTATCATCGGAGCCGACCATGACACGCTCACTCTGAGGCCCTTCAAGTATTTGACCAACACGCAGATGGGATTCTATATGACCCCAACTCAGGTTGTTATGAACTGGAACGGGAACGCGTACTGGGCTGACTCGTCCGGTATCCACATGTCGGGGACGAAGAAATTCACGATGCGGGTCCCCGGGGTGACAGAGAAAACCGGCATGTGGCTTTCGCACTCCTGCACCGAAAGCCCCTACGACGGGATTGAGTACTGGGAGAACCTCACTCTCGATGCGGAAGGGAAGTGCACGTGGGAGCTCCCCGACTACGTGCCGTGGATCGCCTCCGAGAAGGCCCCCTGGATGGTGCTGTGCACGGCGGGTAAGGCCCAACTTGAGAGGACCGGCTACGGCCGGGGCGCTCCCCCCTGGAAGGTGCACGTGGATGGCGAGCCGAACAGTGAGGTATCAGTCCTTGTCAAGGGGGCCCGCATCGTCGATACCGCCCAGGTCGACGGTAGCATCGAGTGGGTCGACTACGCCCGCCGCTCTCCCTGGGAACTCGGCCTCGCCTCCCAGGAGGACGGGCGCCAAGACGCTCAGACGCACCTACTGGGGGGCGGATACTATGGTCCTGCCCTCCCACCGAAGGAAGACAAGGAGAATAACGATGGATCAGAACAGCCAAGTTGACGCCCTCGCGGTGATCGACGCCCTCACATTCGAGGTTGCCGCACTCACTCGGAGAGCGGTTGTCGCCGAGCAGCGCGTCATCGACCTAGAGAAGAGACTCCAGGCCGCCGTCGAGAAGAAGGAGAGCAAATGAGTGTTCAGGCAGTAGCGGCCAGGATCGCCCGCCAGATTTGTGACAGTGAGGACGTCGGCTACAGCCAGCCCGACAGGCGCACATGGTACGCGAACGCCGACTGGGCGGGCCATGTGAGCTCACCCCAGAACGCGGACTGCTCCAGTCTCGCGTGCGGGGCTGTCTGCTACGGCCTGCATGACACCTACGGCGTCCCGTGGGGACATGCAGCCTTACCCGAAATAAATGACCATTGGACCGGCAACATGCGGGCCGGCCTAGAGGCCAGAGGCTTCAACGAGGTTCCTTGGGCGGACGAGAACCTGACCCCTGACGGCGGCTTCCAGGCGGGCGATATCGTTCTGTCCGCAGCGAATGAGGGCGGCGTCGGGCACGTCATCGTCATCGTCGAGGACGGATATGACCCCCTTGAGTCGGAGGCGTGGATCGCCGAAGATGGGAGTATAGACGGCTACCTCGGCGACCAGACTGGCAGCGAGACGCGGACCGCTCGCTACTCCACGCACCCGCACACTCGGGCGGGCCGATGGACGTCCTGCCACCGGTTCAACGAGGGGAAGTTCTTCCAGCAGTGGCCCGAGTTCGCGAATCACAAGCCCGCGAGCTCCCCCGCCCCTGCGGCCGCCAGCTCGGCGCCCGAGCACGCGCACGGAATTGACATCTCGTCGTATCAGGGCGGGCTCAATATCCCCGCGATCTGGGCGGATTTCGTGATCGTCAAGATCGCCGAGGGGACCGGCTACGAGAACCCGTACTGGCGTTCGCAGGCGGAGGCGACCCTGGCCGCGGGCAAGCGGCTCGGCCTCTACCACTTCGCCAACGCCGAGGACGCGGGCGAGCAGGCTCGGTTCTTCCTCGACCGCGCTAAGGCGTATGCGGGCAGGGCGACTTTCTGGCTGGACTGGGAGGCCGACGCCGTCGGACTCGGCCCCGGCCCAGCTCTGGCGTTCCTGAACCAGGTGGCCGCAGAGACTGGCTCTACGCCAGGCTTCTACACCTACCAGAACGTGCTGAACTCCTACGACTGGTCAGCCGTAGCCGCTCGCTACCCTCTGTGGGTGGCCGGTGGTCCGGACTACTCGGACTACGGGTCCTCTTACTCGGACCCGGCCGTTCCTAACGTCCCCTACTGGGGTCAGCCACTCATCCACCAGTACACCGAGGATGGGCGGCTGCCGGGTTACTCGGGCACCCTCGACCTGAACCGACTCCGCGACCGAGCTGCCTGGGACCGGATGATCGGCGGAGGGGCCGCCGGCTCGACCGCTGCCCAGGCCTCATCCGGAGAGGCCCAGCTCGTCGTGGACGGCGAGTACGGCTACGCGACGATCGGCCGCCTGAAGTCGGTCATGGGCGCCGTCGGCTACGAGGAGGTCTTCGCCGTCGCGAATCTGCGGCGGTTCCTCAACAAGGCCGTGCCTTCCTCCTCGATCCAGCAGCTGACCGGCCTGTACCGGCTGCCGGAGGACCGTGGCTGGGGCGAGGACGCGGTGAAGGTCTTCCAGTACCTCGTTCTCGCCTGGAACAAGCCAGGCGTCCCGTCTGGCTGGTCCTTCGGTGACTGGGTCGACGGGGAGATGGGCGAGGACACGGTCAAGGCGCTCCAGATGGCGCTGAACGCGTCCAAGACCAACAGCTTCCAGCTGTGGTGAGGTCGTGACATCGGCATAACCTATAGAAGCCTCACGGACTCATAGGGCTACACTAAGGGCGGGGACTCGGTAGGGTCCCCGCCTTACCTATGGAAGGAGCACATGTGAAGTACGCCTCCGCAACGTTCTGGGAGGGTCTCGCCGAGCGAGCCATCTCCACTTTCGCGCAGTCCCTGGTCGGCGCCTTCGGCGTCGGTTCCTCGCTCTTCGGGCTGGACTGGAAGGGCGCTCTCGGTATCGCCGGGGCCGCCGCTCTCGCCTCGATCCTGAAGTCGTTCTCCCTGCCCGAGGAGACCGACCGAGCCGTGGCTACCGCCGCTGGCGAGGCCTACGCCCCGCGCCACGCCTCCGGCCAGGCTGGCCCTCTGGCGGGCTGAAGTAGTCCCATGCTCTCGGCAGAGTCGTCCCCGTCACCAATCGTCGCGGTGCTGACCTCACCCGACGTGATCGCGGCGGGGACGGCCCTGCTGGTGGCACTCATCACCTGGCTCAGGATCACGATCAATCGTCAACAGCAGCGCCTGGAGGAGAGGATGACTCGATTAAACGCTCATGTCGCGCGGGCGGTCGACGCGGCCGAGTCGGCCTCTGAGGGCGTTCACAACAACCACGACTCGAACTTGAGGGACGACCTCGACGCCAAGTTCGGGCAGGTCTTGGACGGCCTGGCCCGTCTGACCTCATCAGTCGATGACCTGCGGGAGTCGGACCGCCAACACGAGGCCCGCATGGCCCGCATGGAGATGCAGCTTGAGGGCGTTCGCAATGACGCCAGGACTGACAGGTCCCACCTGTACACGGAGGTCCAGTCATTGCACGATCGGATTGATAGAGTAAAGACTGAGACGAAACCGTTACGTCAGGAGCCCCGATGACCTTCGCCACAGCAACGATCACCGGCCGAGTAGTGGGGCCCGACGGTCTGGGACGCCTGGGCCGCGTGACCTTCCGCCCAGTCGTTCCGACCGCCCAGCCTCAGACCCGGGCCATACTCGCGGGGCAGGCCTCCTTCCGGATCGACCCTGACGGATATCTAGTAGGACCCGAGGGCAGGTCGGTGACCGTCCTCCCGGGAGACTATGAGATAGATCTCAATATCCCGGGGGACTCCGGGGCCCACATTCGCCGACGGGCGAAAATCGCTTCCGGTCAGACTCTCACGCTGGCCTATCTCCTCACGGCCGGCCCCTCGCCAACCCCCCCTCCTCCAGCTCCTCCGACTCCCCAGCCGCCGGCTAACGGAATCCTGACTCCGGGGGGTCGCGAGGTCCGCCACGCAGGCCGCGCGGACCTCCTGGAGACCGTTAACTCGGCCGAAGTCGTTGACCTGGGGAACGGAGTCCTCACCTGGAGGGGACCTGACGACGAGCTCATTCGTCCAGATAGTCAGGGTGTCCGGGATGCGGACACCTCGGGTATCCTTGAGGCTATGGATAAGGCCGCGGTCATAGACCTTGGCAATGGAGCACTCACCTGGAGGTAGACGGCTATGGCCGATCTCACATGGTACAGCCGTGAAGGCGCCGATTATCGCTTCCTGACGAGGAGCGAGGCCGCCGGCCTGGCCTCTAAGGAGGAGAGCACCCAGGGCGACGCCGCCCTGGGCAGCCGGATCGACGCCGTTAAGGCTACGGCCGAGGCCGCCCTGCCG
>ERZ773272.626-NODE-626-length-13857-cov-7.817708_pt1 | contig 13857 bp, 11 predicted proteins | sample MGYA00511891_ERZ773272 | MGnify/ENA primary metagenome ERZ773272 (study PRJEB29015, sample SAMEA2738150) | human oral metagenome | biome: human oral; feature: human-associated habitat; material: saliva | place: China | collected 2198 ...
TACAGTAATAATAGAAGGATTACTACTTCCATTTGACTTCCCATTAGCGGAAGGGGGCGGTAGTAATCCTTCTTTGTCTATATAAATATCATATAATTCTATTAATTTAGGTTGCAAACCTATATTATTTTTATCCTCTTCTACCACTAATCTAATAACGTATAAATTTCCATTAAGACTAACAGGAACATACAATCTATGGTAAAAATCTATATTATTTTTATGCTTTTCACCTTTTGTAGTTGGATTTTGCGTTTTAGAGATTTACAGAATTACACTACTCTCAAACCGTACAACTCAGGGTTTTCTTTTGCCATTTGTTTTAGAGATTTACAGAATTACACTACTCTCAAACTGTCATATCCGAATTTTTTGTTTCCCATTAGTTTTAGAGATTTACAGAATTACACTACTCTCAAACTGGAGCTTATCGAACAGCTACACGGCAAGCGTTTTAGAGATTTACAGAATTACACTACTCTCAAACGACATCTCGCCAATAGATACTCTATAATTTGTTTTAGAGATTTACAGAATTACACTACTCTCAAACATGGCAAAAATCTCATTTCGTTTCGTTCGAGTTTTAGAGATTTACAGAATTACACTACTCTCAAACTGTAAATATCAAATACCTTTTGTTGAACGTGTTTTAGAGATTTACAGAATTACACTACTCTCAAACATTGCTCGTTGATTGTATTGTTGAGCGTTTGTTTTAGAGATTTACAGAATTACACTACTCTCAAACGCTTTCATGCGCCCATGTGATCTCGCACATGTTTTAGAGATTTACAGAATTACACTACTCTCAAACCGTATCGAAAGCTCAAAAGCTTCATGGTAGGTTTTAGAGATTTACAGAATTACACTACTCTCAAACGTACTTACTAAGTAATTTGTACAAGCTATAGTTTTAGAGATTTACAGAATTACACTACTCTCAAACAGGAACGGTACGAGTTTAGGTTGAAGGGCGGTTTTAGAGATTTACAGAATTACACTACTCTCAAACACGATTGCCGATACATTATTTAAGGCGCATGTTTTAGAGATTTACAGAATTACACTACTCTCAAACAGCAATGGAATAACTAGAACCTTATACCCTGTTTTAGAGATTTACAGAATTACACTACTCTCAAACAATTAATTACCAATCCGTTGTATTTCAACGGTTTTAGAGATTTACAGAATTACACTACTCTCAAACCAGCTCCGGAAGAAGTGAAGTCAGGGAGCCGTTTTAGAGATTTACAGAATTACACTACTCTCAAACTGCTGCTGCATTGATTTTTGTATCTTGCAAGTTTTAGAGATTTACAGAATTACACTACTCTCAAACTATCTCTTTTGCAAATACACCATGTGCTTGGTTTTAGAGATTTACAGAATTACACTACTCTCAAACATGACCGCTTAGATACTTTTAAAACTGCACGTTTTAGAGATTTACAGAATTACACTACTCTCAAACGCACACACGCCAAAGCATTAGCTACTGATGGTTTTAGAGATTTACAGAATTACACTACTCTCAAACTGAAGATATGCCACAATTCGCAAAAAATAGGTTTTAGAGATTTACAGAATTACACTACTCTCAAACAATGGTATTGTTGATGTATTAGATATTAGTGTTTTAGAGATTTACAGAATTACACTACTCTCAAACATATTGATATGGGTCTAATGTCTATGTCAGGTTTTAGAGATTTACAGAATTACACTACTCTCAAACTAGTGAGTTACGGTTAAACCGTTACGGAATGTTTTAGAGATTTACAGAATTACACTACTCTCAAACAAAGAGTTCTGCATTTCGTTTAAGGTAATCGTTTTAGAGATTTACAGAATTACACTACTCTCAAACAAAGAGTTCTGCATTTCGTTTAAGGTAATCGTTTTAGAGATTTACAGAATTACACTACTCTCAAACAATGAAAAGGTAACTCAAGAAATACTTAATGTTTTAGAGATTTACAGAATTACACTACTCTCAAACAGGAAGATATATGATTGATAAAAAAGATAAGTTTTAGAGATTTACAGAATTACACTACTCTCAAACACTTTTGAGTCACTATTGTAACAGCGTTTTGTTTTAGAGATTTACAGAATTACACTACTCTCAAACTAAGATATAAGATTCAACTATAAAATATTCGTTTTAGAGATTTACAGAATTACACTACTCTCAAACAAGTTTGACAAGCCTATTCTGACAAGCAGAGTTTTAGAGATTTACAGAATTACACTACTCTCAAACTAATCCATGCCCGTAAGCTCTGCCGCTTCCGTTTTAGAGATTTACAGAATTACACTACTCTCAAACGCAGTTGCAGTAATGTCAATGCGGTCAGATGTTTTAGAGATTTACAGAATTACACTACTCTCAAACGCGAATGATACGACGGCAGATATAACAGCAGTTTTAGAGATTTACAGAATTACACTACTCTCAAACGCTTGTGCGGAATCAAACTCAGCCATAGATGTTTTAGAGATTTACAGAATTACACTACTCTCAAACTACTTCGACTGGTTCAGGTTTGCCGTTCATGTTTTAGAGATTTACAGAATTACACTACTCTCAAACGGGCGTTCGATATTTTCGGTGATTTCTTGCGTTTTAGAGATTTACAGAATTACACTACTCTCAAACCCCAAATTAAATTTGAGGCTCAAGAGCAACTCGGGCTACCACCAGGTGTAATTCTATATTCTCTTTAAATAATACAAAAATCATTATCTAAAATATACCTATTAATAAGACTTTTATCAAGGGCTTCTCTATTAAAAGATCCTGTTGTGAAACAAACTAATCGTAATTGTCGGCTTAACATATTTTGGTAAAATGCATTAATTTCATCATCATTTAATACTAAATCTAAATTTACTATAATAAATATCATAGGAGATAATAATGTGTCTACCACCTCTATATAAGACATAAGATCCATGACATCTCCTTTACGATTAAACTCGAAATTAAAGCTACCTAATTTAATAATCTCAGCAGCACCCATTTCCATCTTATGTTGAATTGATAAAGGATATCCAAATTCTAAGGAATAATAAAATGCATGAAGCCGATTAACAATATCAGCTACCTCTTCAGTCATTAATAAAGCCTCTTTTGTCAATTGATTTTGTAATTTAGTTAATAAGGATTTACTATTTACATCTACATATAAAGGATTAAGTATGATATGACTATATTTATCTAAATTAAATGCTTTATCATTATCATTTAAAATCCAAGGTCCCACACCACTATCACATTGTATATCAAGTTCAGTCACCATTCTACGAAATACTTTACGATTTTCAAATGATACAACGGTTACCTTATCACGAAGCACTTCAAACTCCAATATAGAGTCTTGATACATTAATTTCATATTATTAGTATCCTCTCTGTTGAGTCTATAACTTCACTTTGCTTATCCCCAACTACAATCTCCATTCTAGAAAACTGTTTTTCCGTAATGGTTAACATAAATAAGCTTCCACTAGGAGGCTTATTTTTACGTACATGTTCCATAATGAGATTAGCACTAGTCGTATTAAGTACTAACTTTGAATATACAGACTCTTGTAACATGAGAAATCCCGATACAATTAGATACTTTCTAAAATTTCTATATTCTTTTCTATCCTCCGATGTTAAAGTCGGTAGATCAAACATCACTAGTATTCTCATAAATCTATAGCTCATATTCTATAAACCTAATCTCGTTAGCTGCTTGAACACGTAAGGCATCAAATACACTTTTACAATAAATACGTACTGCGGCACTAAATGTTTGAATAGTATCATTAATTTTTACATCTTTAGATAATAATTCTATAAGTGAAAGTTTTATGTCGCGATTAAATTCTGTGGGCATTAAATTAATAACAATCTCATCAATAAAGCCTCGTAATGGTTCCATTAAATCCGATCCTAAATTATACGGATTAAATTGATTGCAGTGATTAAGCCCTAATTGTGTAATATAACCTAATGATAAAATCTCTCTATTAACTGTAGAAAGCAATATCGCATATCCATAGTTAAGGGCTGCATTAACAGGATTATCTTGTTCCCTAGAAAATGATTTTCCAAATAAAGCATTAAAATATACCTTGGCCGCATGCCCTTCACGTTGAGTCTCATCATTTAAAGTCAACTCATCTAGATATTGATATAGTAAGTCCGCCTCCTTTAACTCCTTGTATTTTAATAACTCCGCTTGATTCATAATCTTCCGACGCACAATTTCAGTCCATATATAAGCCTGTACATCTTTAGACCAATCAGCTTGTTCTCGACAACGTTTACTACTATTATGACTACCATGCAATGGAAGAACCTCACTAGCGGGATTACGCTTCTCATCACAAAATACAATGGCCACTTTCTTTTTAATTAACTCATTGAGAAGTACAGCAGTGAGGCTCACTGCTGTAGACTCAATAACTAACATATAGATTTCATCAATATAGATTTTAGTCGTTTCAAAGTCTTTCCGAATAATCATGTAATTCATTTTAAAATCTAACTTAGAACGACTACTTATCACTACTGTACGCCAACTCATAGTATCACCTATTACAGTCTTACTCGTATTTAAACAATAGTTACCTCATTAGAATATAATCCAGTAATGGATTCATTGATAATTTTAAACTCATCTAAATTGTGGATTTTTACTCCAATTGTTGATCTCGAACCTGTAATACCTAATGGTTTCACATCAAATGTAGTCTTACTATTGGTAAGTAAATTCAATATCTCAAGTAAATAAATACTTTGCTCCTCTAATGACATCTTAATAAATTTACTACGACCTATTGAAGAAAGCTCATCAACTTTATTTCCCTTCATTTTCATATATAATGGTGTACGTAATTTACTCATAAAATAATCAAATACATCTATTCCAACCTTATTAGAAAGGAAAACAACAGTTGATGTATTTATATTGTATATACTCGTAGTTATGCTAGACGCTTTAAGAGCTTTATTTTCTTTACGTAATAAGTCATACTTATCAAGTAATTTAATATACGTAGCAATATTATGAGGCACTACTAACTCGATTGCATTATCAATATAAATATTATTGTTTGTTTTTCCTCCTAAATAATAGTAGAATCCATTAATTTTAACCAACTGATTAATGCATAATTTTCTATATTTAATAGAAATATCTTTTGCTTTTGGAATAACAGACTTAACATAGTCAATCAACTCAATATCCGTGGCATTTCGATTTATTAAATAGATTGGTAAAGGTACAATTTCTTTAATCTCCTCACCTTTTTTTCCAGTATATTGAACGATGATAGAATATGCATTTTTAATTTTAGTCATACCACCATACTTAGTTACATCAGCAAATACACTGGATTTTGTTTTCATACCAATATATGCACCATCTTTAGCCTTTGCTGCCACACTGGCTTTATATATAGTCGCATCAGCTAATGCACCCGATTGCTCTAACAAACGTCTAGTAACACGAACATCATTACTAGCCATCATTTTCTTGACTGTATCCATACTAGTATCTTTATTCCAAGCTTTTCCATCTTGTGCATTAGTACATATAACGTCATAATTAAACATCTTCGCTAGATTATATGTACGATTTGCCCCATTCTTTTTAAAGAATAAGCGGAAATTACGTGTAAATTTCTCATGATATACATTGCCAACTACGATATTTAAGTAAGCATCTTTAGCATGATGGTGATGATTCAATGAACGAACTTTAATAAAGTTATTATCATGACGGAAATCGGTTACATTCTCAGCTTTTACAAATACAACATCAATATCAGGGTATAAGCGACGTAATAATGTTGTAGTAGCTTTCACAGATTGATTAGTTTCTACTAATTGTCGAGCAATAAATCCACTCAAATCATCTGCTGTAAGTGGTGCAATACGAGTAAGTCGTTCGTATTTTCGTTCGCTAATAAGGCCTTGATGTTTTAAAAATGCCCAGAATGACCTTTGTTTCATTTGAATTGTATTATCTATTGGATATATATCTGACTTTTTAGCATTAGCAGTACGCTCACATAACACTAAATTATCAAAACTATCATCCTTAGTAAGACTTCGAGGATAAATATGATCAATATCATAATTATCTGTATTTAATTGATTTAAATCTATAATATTTCCTGTGTAAGCACAACGCCCCATTTGTGTATAGTATAAATACAATTTTTTACTTCTTAGTGCCGCATCATCGTAATTAGCCAAACCTGATTTTAATGCACCAAATTCTTTATCCTGTAAACCACTTTGTAGAACATCATCTTTTTTTATAGCAGAATATAAATCAGACAATCGTTTTTGACGTGAATCTTTTTTCTTCTTTTCCGATTTATTTGTCCGTGCCACTTCCACAAAAATACGGGATGGCAATGCTTTTTTAATATGAGCTACTTCATCAACAATACGCAATGCTTGCCATACCGCACGTTTAACGGCTGGTGAAAGTGCCAACTCATCGATGATATCGTGAGGATTAACCACTTGCCCTTGTGTCAATTTAGCATTTTCTTCCTCAATACATTCCATAAAAGAAAACTTATCACCTAATATTTCCATCAAATTATAGCTATCATTACGCATCAATTCAATTATAGTTTTGGGTGCACCATTACCAGCTTTATCACAACCATCGATTCCCTTTAGCAACTTTTTAGAAAGTCGTCCCCAATCCCGATATCGTAATTTTGACAATTTTTTGATAGTCTCGTCATTAAGCTGAGATCCAAATTTATTACGTAATGTTTGGCGTAACATTTTTTTACTTTCACCAAAGATAGTAATATCCGTAATAATATCTTCAGCCATGGATACATCAAAATTACTACCTAAGATTCTAATCATATCACGATAAGAAGTTAAGTCATTTTTTATCTCTCCATCAAGACCTGTAATCTCAGGTTTATGCTTTTTAGTTATGTAGTTATTATCCTTTAAAAACAACTCTATGCGATTCTTGGTCATTTTCTTATGATCTTGCTTAAATATAGAATCAATAAGATGTTGTTTTACACCTTGTGCTAATGCTTTACCATCAATACACACATTATTTAACTCATTGAGCAGCATAAACTCACTATATAAAAGAGATGACTTAGGTAACACATCTTCACCAAAAAGATATGTACATTTATTTGTAAGGTTTTTAATAAATGCCGCTGCAGATTTTTCTCGATCAATCTTCTCTTCAAAATTCCAAGGTGTAACTCGACCCGCTTGCTTACGCACAGCCCAAGAAAATCCGCCATTATCGATATTATGATGTGTATTTAATGGTCCTACATAGTATGGAATACGGAATTCTAATATTTTAATCAATTTTTCTGTTACAGAAAAACCATCAGATACTGTATGCAAGAATGGAAATTTAGGTCCACATTTATCTAATATGACTTTGAGTTCTTCTAAATGTAGTTGATAAGGTATAACTCCGTTATCTTTAATACGTTGTAAAGGTAATAATGTTTGTAATTCAATTTCATTAAGTATATATTCTTTATCTTTAGAATCAGCTAACCCCTCTACTATTTTCTTAGTATATTTGTAAAAATCTTCACGACTACAACTAGTTTCTTCTGTACGACCTTGTTTAATATAGTGTACATAATTATGTAACCCTTTTTTATCAGACTTAAACATCTCATTGTAAACATTTCGATCTAATTTTAATAAAGACTTCAATATCACTAAATCTTCTTTGTGTTTATCGAAAGCTTTTACCTTAGACTGAGAAATAGTAAGTCCTGGCTCTTTAATAGACATAAGAATAATCGCATCATATACAGATTTACAATCATCAATGATATGAATTTCATCGCCCCATACTTTAGCTAATTCATCTCGCTTTTCATCATATGTATCTCCAACAATCTGTAGTTTTTTTAGGTCATCATCTATATCTTCTACGGAGCCAAATAAGTCTATTAAATTAGCAGATAAACCTAACACTAAATTGGCAAAAGCTTTAAGAGTCTTTTTATCTTCTTTAACTTGTTCTTTTTGAGGTTTATCAGGAGTATTCACTTCATCAAAAACGGTATATGTGTCTACAAGCCGTTCTATTGCTTTAGCTTTATCTGATTTTGTTTTTCCTGACTCCATTAATATATTGCTAATAGAACTAATAGCAGAATTAGTATCAAAGCAATTAAATGTAATATTTACTAACGCTTGTTTGAGAACATCTTCAAATGTAAATGCGTTTGAATTAAATGTAGCACCTTCATATAGGAAATTACCACGATATTTTAATATATGATGTACAGCTAAAAATAGCTTACGTATATCGTCAGTACCATTTTCCATCAAATCTTTACGCAAATGATAAATAGTAGGATATTCTGTAAAGTAATCTTGATCCGTATAGTCGTCATCAATAAATAATATATGTTTAGAACTATGTCCTGTAGTTTTATCCTCGTAGTGGTATTTACTTTCATGAAGACGAATAAAAAATGTAGAATCTACCTGTGCCATAGCATCAGCAAATAATTCTTCTAGTAGTTTTAAACGCAACTTGCGACGTTCTAATCGCCGCCGCATCGAACGGAATCCACGACGTATTACAGCAGATTCACCTTCTTCAAACAAACGACTGCCCCACATTTTATGAGAATGAAATTTCAGTAACTCATATGATTTATTTGTCACTGCCCACCCTACTGAATTAGTACCAATATCCAGTCCTACAAAATAATCCTGTTTAGGATAATCCTTTAAATGACTAGTAATAAGTTGATTCGATGTTTGCGTTTCCATAAGTCTGCTCCTTTGGAAATTAATAATTGACATTCATCAAAAGGTTAACTATACTATAAGTAATCCAATTAGTTTTGGAGGTTTACAGAATTACACTACGAGTTCAAATACAAATTTATTTACAATGCCTTCGGGCCACCCGACGTAGGGTATCATCTCAATTCTTCTGAATTGGGATTTTTTTATTTTAAGGACTCCATTATGAAATCTGTAAATCACGAAACACTTGTATAATTAATTTCATTTTATCATATACAGATATAAAAATTCATGTTTTTCTCATATTTTATTATAAACAACAAGACGCCCCATTAGCTATTACGATAACAGGGCGTCTTATTGTTTATAAACTTATAATATTAATAGAGTATCCATATCCCCACACAGCTCGTAATAAGTGCTACAAGCACAGGCACAGAGGTTCGTTTAAGTAAATCTACAGATTTAATATGTGCTACCCCAGCTACACCAACCATAACAGGGCTGATAGGGCTCAAGAACAAGCCTAGACTAGCCCCATTTTGCATGCCTAACATGGTCGTAATCGGATCTAGTCCGAGATTGGATACAATATCAGGTACTAGCGGTACCAATGTAAATAAAGGTGCTACATTACTGCCAGTTACCATGCTAAGGCCTAGCATGCCTCCACCCATAACAGAGGTAAGTCCCTCTGAATTTAGAGATAAAGTTTGAAGTGCACTAACTAACGAATCAATAAGTCCTAAACTCACTAAGCCTTGTGCAAAGACTTGTCCACCTATAATGAGGGTTACCGCATAGGAAAACTGATTCCCCATACCTTCAAAAAATACAGTTGTACTTTTAAGGACGGTCCTTAAATTACGATGACGAATGAGTTCTGCCAATAAAGCAATGCCAAAGGCAAGCATCATGGCAAGGGTTACATTCATCTTTACGCCAGGCAAGCCATATTGACTAAAGCCCAAGATGAAACATAGAGGCAACAAAGGGAATATCATGTATGGCTTAGGTCCAATTGATGCCTCAGGGATGCTTTCACAGTCACCTACATCCATAGGACCATCTAATCGATCGCGATATCGTTGCCATAAAAAGTGTGCTACCGCCGTCACAACAGCCACCAAGAAATAGAGGCGTAACTGGTAACCTACGAAATAGTTTGGGACCGGTATATTAAGTGTCTTGGCTATGAGCAATGTCGAAACGGCACCAGGCCCAACATCCATCAAATGTCCTGTAGCAATAACCGCAGCAGCGCCGACAGGACTTACACCTAGCCGCAGCAACACGGGATAGATGGTGACCATCATAAGTAAGGCAAGGCTCAACGGATTTGGTACACATATGGATAGCCCCATATTAAGTAAAAACATAAGGGCTAGCACTATGTATGGCCTGTTAAGACGATACAAGGGTTTTATAAATGTATGAGCCAGCCTCGTTCCAGCCCCAATGTGTTCCATATATTTTGCATAACCAGCACAGGTCATAATCATGAGTCCTAAACTCACTACATTCTCTGATGTCGTGATTCGCACAATATCCATCGCATCAAACACCAAAACGCCTGTAGACTGAGATTCATCTAATATGGCATTAATCCAGCTACCTTCATAAGCGATATACATCATGAGGATGCCCATGCCTATCAAAATTGGCTGCGGTTGATAGCGCTTCATCAGTAATATACCGGTAATAACAATAATGATGAGACATATAAGTATATTCATAAATACCTCTCATATAACAATTCTTGTATTATATATTTATAGTATACACAAAGTACAAATAAAAATACATGATAAAAGCACCATCATCAGCTACGATGATGGTGCTCTATAGTTTTTATACAGTAATACTATTACTTATTCTCTTTCAACCACGCAATAGCATATTCCGCATACACCGCCGATGCAGCAGATAGTACGCTATCATCCATGGTGAATCGATTGTTATGGTGATCAAAGGTAGCGCCTACCTCTGGGTTTTGGATACCAATAAAGGCAAAGCACCCTGGTTTTTCTTGTAAGTACCATGCAAAGTCTTCGCCTGGCATCACCTTGCGCATCTTAGAAAGTTTTTCTTTGCCTAGTGTATCGATAACAACACGTTCAGCCAGTTCACTGGCTACTGCGTCATTAATGGTTGGAGGCACTTTCTTTTCATAAATCAATTCAGCCGTAGCACCATAAGCTAATGCTGTATGTTCTACAACGCGGCGTATAGATTCTACATAATGGTCCTCTTGTGCAGGATCAAAGAAACGGATTGTACCACCCATTTGTGCTTCGCCTGGGATGACGTTCCATTCTGAACCAGAGTGAATATTACCGATGGTAAGTACAAGAGAGTCTAAGGCACTCACATTACGAGACACTACAGTTTGCAAGTTCATAACGATGGCACTGGCTACGACAACCGCATCAATAGCTTGATGTGGTTGTGCCCCATGACCTTGTTTGCCTTTTACGCGGATTGTAATTTTACTGCTAGCCGCCATGCGTGGCCCTTCTTCAACGGAAATGAGACCAGCCGGTAAATCAATCCATACGTGACCGCCAAAGATGGCATCAATTTTTTCAAACCAATTATCAAACTTCATGAAATCAGGAGCGCCTGCACCGGTTTCTTCGGCTGGTTGGAAGGCAAGGTATACGTCACCTTCGATACGGTCTTTCATAGTAGTAAGCATCTTAGCCGCACCGAGTAATATCGCCATATGGCCGTCATGACCACAGGCATGCATCTTGCCATCTACATCGGATTTAAAATCGAATGTATTATGCTCTTGTACAGGCAAGGCATCGATATCTGCACGAAGGGCAATCGCTTTACCAGGCTTAGCACCATGGATAATGCCGATGAGACCAGTTCCACGTTCTGTATCTACATGAACCTCTACGCCCATGGACTCTAATTCTTTGGCTAGTGTTTTTGTGGTTTCAAACTCTTCATTACTGAGTTCTGGATGTTTATGAAAATACCTACGCCAATCTTGTACATAGGTTTTATATTGTTCAATTAAATCGCGACCATGCATGATATCGCCTCCTTAGCTTTTAGCACAGATTAACAAAATATACTGGAAATCCCCATATTTATGGGAATAACAGGGTAAATGTAAAAGAAAACGACAGGCAACGCCATGTCGTTTTCTTTATGCTTCTCTTATCGATTGCGCAATACTGCTTGTACCGCCAAGGATACAACAGCAGTTGCTACCGCTACAGCTGCTGTAATTTTTGCAGTTGTGCAGAGCTCATCTTTTGTTGGTTTTGCTTTTGCTGCAATGTCTAATGTTTTAGCAACAGCAGGAACCAATACATCATTACGTAAGGATTCTGTATTCATATTTACTCCTCCAATATAGACTATTTATTCTAGGTTATCACGAATAGAATATAAAGTCTACATGTTCATCGGATTTTATCTATATATTTATCAATTGTTCATACCAAATGAATGGATCTGTCAACGACAGACTATTTGCTAGCCAATTCACCAATTACATCTGCCAAGATGGTAATTGCTTTTTCTAGTTGTTCTTGAGGGATGTTAAGAGCTGGCAACAAACGGACCTTGTTTTTAGCAGATAAACATACAACGCCTTTCTCTAGACATTTAGCGATGACGTCTTTAGGATCTACTGTTGTTTCGATACCAATCATGAGGCCCATACCGCTAACGCCAATAACGCCTGGTTTCCCTTCTAAGGCCTGTTTTACGTAATCCCCCTTAGCTTTCACAGTAGCCAAAAATTCTGGTGTTAACCGTTCAATGATGGTACAGCCTGCAGCTGCACAGATTGGGTTACCACCAAATGTAGTGGCATGCGCACCTGCGGTTAATACGAATTGCGTTTTTTCATTGAATAAGGTTGCGCCCATAGGCAAGCCACCAGCTAAGCCCTTAGCCGTAGATACGATATCTGGTTCGATACCAAATTGTTCATATGCATACAGGCTACCTGTCCGGCCATTACCAGTTTGTACTTCGTCGATAAGCACGAGTTGATCGTGTTCGTGAGCGTATTTTGTAACAGCTTGTACGAATTCTTTATCGAGAGGCATAACGCCGCCTTCACCTTGAATTGGCTCCATCATGATAGCGCAAACTGCTGGATTAGCAAGGACTTTCAAAGCCGCATCAATATCATTAGCAGGCGTATGAACGAATCCTTCTGTGAATGGGAAGAAATGTTGATGGAACACATCTTGACCTGTAGCAGACAAGGTTGTTACTGTACGACCATGGAAGCTATTAACGAGCGTAACGATGATATTACGACCATTGCCGTATTTGTCATGGCTATACTTACGAGCTGCCTTGATAGCACATTCATTAGATTCGGCACCAGAGTTACAGAAGAACACCTTTTTCATACCAGTCCGTTTACATAATAATTCAGCCAATTTAATTTGTGGTACGGAATAATATAGATTAGAAATATGGTTTAATGCATGTGTTTGTGCAATCACCGCCTTAGACCATTCATCATCGTCTACACCAAATGCTGTAACGCCAATGCCAGAACCAAGATCGATGTATTCTTTTCCTTCTACATCCCATAACAAGGAACCTTTGCCTTTTTCAAAGCAAACGTTAAACCGGCCATACGTATTGGCTATATACTCTTTATCTTGTTGTTCAAAATCTTGTGTCTTACTCATCATATCCTCCAAACGTACGGCCCAGCCGCCGTCTATCTATACGCAATGTAACGATGGCAAATGATGTTACCATCATTATACATCGTTATATCTACTATATTACTTTACAAACATTGTGCCAAGACCTTCATCGGTTAATAGTTCGATGAGAATGGCATGTGGAATTTCACCATTGATGATGAAAACCTTTTGAGCCCCTGCATTGATGGCCTCTAAGCAACAGTCTACCTTTGGTATCATGCCACCAGCGATGACGCCTTCTTTTTTCAACTGTTCCGCTTCAGCAAGGGTAATCTTAGAAATAAGGGAATTAGGGTCGTTTACATCCCGTAGTACGCCATCGATATTCGTCATGGCCACCATGGTTTCCGCATTGAGGGCACCTGCAAT
>ERZ773272.628-NODE-628-length-13807-cov-5.315518_pt1 | contig 13807 bp, 10 predicted proteins | sample MGYA00511891_ERZ773272 | MGnify/ENA primary metagenome ERZ773272 (study PRJEB29015, sample SAMEA2738150) | human oral metagenome | biome: human oral; feature: human-associated habitat; material: saliva | place: China | collected 2198 ...
TGCGTATACCCACCTGATTTTTCGCTAAAATAATAATATGATATGATTTATCGATTTCTTCATCAAACAAATACCCTTCCATGCCGTATATAACCTTAACGCCGTTCGCCTTGGCTACGGACTGTAACATAGGAAAGGATTGCACGACACCGTGGTCCGTTACGGCAATAGCAGGATGATTCCACTTCTTAACGGTCTTAATCAGGTCCTTAACCGTAATCAATGCATCCATATCGCTCATTGTAGTATGTAAATGAAGTTCTACTCGAGGATTTTCATGGGTATCGATACGTTCATTCGATTCTTCACGAGCTTTCATAATAGAGTCGACATTGAGTACATAGTTATTTTGATACGTATCGAAACGAACATTCCCGCCAACGAGAACGGATGTATTAACAGTAAGATTTTGCTTTAATAGTCCTATTTCTTCTTCCGTCATTCCCTTGCGGCCATACTTACCGCTATTTCCCGTGTCAATAAACTTCATTGCCGAAATGCCGTTCGTCTTATCGGCAATTTGAAACTTCAATAAGATTCGTTTTGATTTAAGTTCCTTAAATTCGACCTGAACAACCTTACCGTGCAAGACAACTTTATTACGTTCCTCTCCGAGTACATCGTCAATAGGCGTTACCTCCTGATCCGATATGGCTCGGCCCAGCAATACATTTCCTTGCACATCGCCGGTTTGCCTTCTTGTTGCCCCTTTACTCGAAGACGATCTCGATTCGGGCCTGGAAACGACAGCACAAGCCTTCAGATAGTCTTCGTCATATAAGTCTTCGCCGTCGTCATATATATCTTCATGAATAATGGCATAATCTTCACCGGTCCCCGCATCCGCCCCGTCGTCATCCACCGGAGATTCAATGGTTTCAGGCATCCACAATTCTCCATCTCTGTCGGCTTCGGATGTAGGTAAACATTCAATAACGATGTCTCCTTCCAAGGACAAGCCTTTACGACATAAATCGGAAAAAAAAGCTATATCCGCACCGTTCGGCAAGTCGGCTGTAATATGCCAGGACTTCTTATCAAGACATACACTGAGGCGCTGTATATTCAAATAACGCTTATCCCCATAAGGCAGCTTTAATTCTTTTTGAGGTACAATATGATAGTATTTCATAATATTCCTTTAAATCAACGGCTATATAACACAAGTAATTCCGTTTTTATGTATAAAATAAGACATAATCATTTATCGATTCTTCTTCACCGATTTGCTGCAGTACAGACAAATAAGTGCCTCCGCATCTTCCTGTACAGCAGTCCCCCGACGCATACGCAATTGCAAGGTAAAGAGGTCACATATCAGTGTATCTAACTCTTTTATTGTCCAATATTTAAGATACTTTTGCAAGTAATACAAACTACCGCGAACCGGTCGTCCGTTATTGATTTTAGTCATTAATAGCTCGACTGTCGCCTTGTCCTTATGGTTGGCGACAAGCTCCGCATAGGAGCGTAACATGCGTAAGCGCGACATCAAATAGGCCGTACTTTTCATAAACCCTTCAGTTTTGGCAAAGAGACTCTTCATTAAGGGAATACAGCCTTCTCCGTTCCGAAACAGAAAATATTCCCCGAAGGTGAAGAGATTTTTTTCTGCCGTTCCGGCAAACAATCCTTCCAGGTCATCTGCACTGATACGCTTTCTATCCGGGTCAATCGCTAACTTATCAAGTTCTGAAAAAACGTAAAGAAGAGAAAGGGTACTCCACGTATGAAACATCTCCGTCATCAGACCCCGAGCCTCTGCGGTCAGCGTAAAGCCGTATTTTTTTAAATATGTATCTACATGAAACATAATATTTTTCTCAGTCACGGCTTCGCATGCACTTACATCTGCCAAAGGGACCAAAGCTTTATAAAAGGCACTGCCCGTATCAACAGGACCCTCGACTATGAAAAGAACATAGCAACCTTTTCCCGTATTTGCCAGTCGCTCCAACAACAGGTCCTCACTCTTGTCGGTTTTGCTTCTCGACCTGCCGCTTTTTTTTAAAGGTAGGACGGAAGGATTTTTCCATACCGTTAAGGTGGCTGCGGAAAACAAGGACTCTCCATCTATATTTTCCGCTACGGTAAAGACCGTATCATCCTTGTGAAAAGTCGTAATTTCAGGCTTTTCTCCACAATCACTTTCACAAGCTTTTATAAAACTTTTTCTTTCTTCTTCCATCATGTACGTTTCCGTACCGTATATAATCTTAATATGTTTCATATGTTTCTCCACTATATGTTTCGAAATGCCATTTTCCTTTATGTTCGTATGCCCTTATTTCACCGCATTCTTTTACATTAAGCTTTTTTCCGGTCTTTATAAATTCAATGCCGTCTCCGCATATACGAAACTCTTCGTTCGTAAAATCGGGACATCCTCCTGAAACAACATTTATTTTAAAGGATTTTTGTATGTCAGTCTTTATTTTCTCCGTCGCCTGCCCTGACAAAAATACTTCTCCTACCGAAAAAATTGCTTCATGATGTAGGGCCGGAGCTACTACAGACATAATGCAGGAAGCTCCGAACTTTTGCTTCTTATTATACCACATCTTGGACATTCCGTTATCTTCTTTAATATATACAGTATAATCAGGCAACGTATCGAGAACCATCAATTGACGATCTTGTCGATGAGAAAAATTCGTGTAAACAGCTGCACTAAAAATAAAAACGGAACAAAAAGCCGCTACTTTTCTTTTACAGGTTCCATAAACGGCAAAAACCGCAAGAATATAGGCCACTGTCAATAAATCCCCCATACTTCCCGTCGGGATAAAACTATACGGTAACGCAGCTAAAAAAGCGTTGGCCTTAAGGGCAGCCCACAAAAAAGGCTTCAAAATATGTAAGATAATTCTGCCGAAAAAAGGCATAATATATACGGCCAGAGCCGCTACAAGTCCCGCTACAATAAGCCCGTCCAATACGGAGCCCACCAAAAGGTTAGCCGGCAAGGTATATAAAGGCAGGCCTGCAAAAGTTCCGGTTAACAAGGGCACTGCAGGAATCTGTGCACCTATGCAGACGGCTGTACAACGACGTAAAAAAACGGGTAAAAAGGACAAGGCCGCCTCCGTCTTGGGCGTAAACAAAATAATACCTGCAGCGGCGCAAAAAGACAGCCGAAAAGACAGATCGTAAAAGACAAAGGGATTCTCCGCTAAAAAAAACAGGGCAACTAATGACAATATATGTAAAGGGGAATGTTCGCAATTTCCTTCCGCCGCATAAGCAGCTGCCATCCCCGTAAGAGTTGATCGTATGACAGGTACTGTAAATCCGGCCAGTGCACAATACAAAAAAAGTACCACCGAAGCCCCTGACAGTTTCACCCGACGACTTAGTGACAAGCCTCCGGCTAAGGTCCAAATAACACTCAAAAGGATTGTTATGTGTGAACCGGACACGGAAAGAATATGAATCATTCCCGTAAGAGAAAAGTTGCGAATAATATCTTCATCTATTTCATCGTAATGACCGCCAAACAAAAGAGAGGTGAAAACGTATGCCAGGCGTGTTCCCATCACCTCCGTAAAAGAGTCCGTTATCCTTAGACGTATACTGTGTAAGGACGCATCATACATTGACGGCAGCTCGACAATCTCTAAGGGCGTGTCCTTACGCTCCTTACATTTCATAAAAATACTCCTGTAGCGATAGGCATGATAAAAGTCATAAGTCCCGTAATTTTTCTTAAATACGGGAGCCGTACAGGATACACGACCTTTAACCACACACCCCTCTTCAAAGGGATTCTCTCCATGAATATATAAAAGTACACTCCCCTTACCGCCGTGACTTTTTAAATCGGCTCGATAAACGGTCACACTCTGATTTTTTTCCTTATAAACACGCTTTTTATCGCAGATTCGAAAAACGGCCTCCGTCTCGGTTCCGCTTAAATAGTGAGGCAAGGCGTTAAATCTTGTCTCACTGTGTACCGTCCCTGCCCATGAAAAGAAAAAAGCGGCACCGCACATGAATATACAAAACAGCCTCCTTCGTTTACGCGCGAAGAAGGCTATACAAATACAGATAAAACCCGTAACGACTGACAACAGAATCGACAACTGCACGTATTCATGTAAAAAAATCGCCGTACAAACACAAATAACGAGACTGCAAGACAAATACATACTCATAGATCTACGACATCTTTCAACTTTTCATACTTGGCAGCGCCAATTCCCTTTACTTGCTTTAACTCCTCTACGGATGTAAAGGATCCGTGTTCATTACGATAAGCGATAATGGCGGCTGCCATTGCAGGACCGATACCGTTTAAGCTTGTCAACGTTTTTTCATCAGCCTCGTTTAGGTGAATTTTGTGATCGTCTTTAACCGCAACCCCGATTCCGTCCGTTTTATAAGGAATATGAATATGTAATCCGTCTTCTATAGGAGCCGCCGCATTTATGGCCTCGCTGTCTGCATAGGAATTAAAACCGCCTGCATCCTTAATAACCTCACCTACTAAAAGCGGACGCTTATAAGAATATACACCGGGGCTTTTGACGGCTCCGCTTATGTAAACATATAAAAGTCTGTCATTTTCTACCTGAATTTCCGGAACGGCTGTCATTTCTTCCGGAAGCGTAGCCTCTACTAATGAATTTCCGTATACGGCCAATCCCAATGCCGTTAGTAACGGAAAAAGCAAGAAGATTCTTTTCATACTCATCCCTCCGAATAGGTTTTACACCATTTTCGGCTAAAGAATCTGAAAAGTCTGTCCTTTCTTCTTGTTTCTAATGTAATTATAATGCCGCCCTTATTATGAGAGGTTAATTATTACCATGTATTCTTGCCCTTCCACAAACCGGGACGCAACATGACAAGGATCGTAAAAATTTCCAGACGTCCTAAAAGCATGGAAAAACATATGACGGTTTTAGAGAACCAAGATAAATCCGCATATGTACAAGTCGCCCCCGTAACGCCGAAGGCCGGACCGATGCACCCCATAGTGGAAACACTGATTCCTAAGGCATCAAAACCGCCTACTCCGTCAAATGCTAAAAGAAGTGCAAAAAAGAGGATGAAGAAAATATACATAAAAAAATATTGGCCTACACGCAATACCGTACTATCGTGTAAGGTCGTTCCGTTCATCATAACCTCAACTACATGCTTAGGATAGAGTAAGTGAAGAACGGTAGACCTCACGGAACGAAAAAGAATGACTACACGGGAAATTTTCAATCCTGCTGCCGTAGATCCCGCACAGCCGCCGCAAATCATTAGACCCATGAGAACGAATTTCGACAAAACCGGCCATCTGTCATAGTCGGCAGAGACAAAACCCGTCGTGGCTATAGAGGCTGTCTGAAATGCCGCATATCGTAGAGCTGTAAAAAAATCTGAATCAAGTTCCACCATTAAATCACCGATAATAATAATGGTAGCTACCACTAAAATAGATAAATAGGCTTTAAATTCCGTATCTTTAAGTAAGACGGCAGCTCCTTTATGATAGGCACGATAATAAAGGCCGAAGTTGCCTCCTGCCAGAACCATAAAAAAAGTCATCCACCCTTCAACATATACATCATCAAAATAAGCCGCACTCTCATTATATGTAGAGAAACCTCCGGCTGATACGGTTGATAAGGCATGGTTGACGGCTCCTGTAAAATCCATCCCGCAAATTAAAAATATAATAAATGCACATACTGTAAATGCCATATAGATTTTAAAAAGAACCTTTGTCATATCCTGCAGACGAGGTAAAATGCGCTCTTTTGTCGGACCGGCCGCTTCAGCGTTATACATATATGATGAGGTTTTACCTGATTCCGGTAAGAGAGCAATAAAGATGACGACAATTCCCAAACCTCCTAACCAGTGCGTCATACTACGCCATAACAAGAGACTGGGAGGCATAATATACAGGTCTTCAATAACTGTCGCGCCCGTACCGGTAAAGCCCGAAATGCTTTCAAACAGACCATCCAGATATCCCAAATAACCGCCCGAAATATACGGAATCATACCGACCGCAGTAGCCAATAACCAGCCGCATCCTGTGATGGCAATACTTTCCTGAATGGTTAACTTTTCCTTCTTACTTTCACCGCTCGAAAAAAACAGAGCCGATATGCCGAAACATATAACCATAGAAAAAACAAACGCAGAAGTCGCCCCGTCTCGATGAATAAGGGAAGACACCAGGGGAATAGCGAGAACACACGTTTCAGCCAAGGCTATATGTCCGAGAAACTGCCCGACAATTCTGAAGTTCATACTTCCTCCGATGATTAGTGAGATTACCAGCCCTGACGCCTATGCCAAAAAGACGGCAAGAATAAGACGAGAACGCTGAATGATTCCAGTCGGCCCATGAGCATGGATATGGATACGACAACCTTACTGAACGGCGGCAAAGCCGAATAGGTACATGTAGCCCCGAAAAGGCCGAAAGACGGTCCGCAACTGCCCATGGTCGAAATACTGACTCCTAAGGCCTCGAATACCGGAACCCCGTCCCAGACCAGCAATACGGTCCACAACAGGTCCAGCATAACATAGACAAAGAAAAATCTTACGACACGAAACAATACTTCTTCCGAGTATTCACTGCCGTTAGAACTGACCGCTATTACTTCGCGAGGATATATTTTCTGACGCAATAAGGCACGAGCCGTTTTAAATAACAACATCAATCGAGTAACTTTCAGTCCCCCGGCCGTCGAGCCTGCACAACCTCCTAAAAACATGAGAAAGATCAGAATATACTTGGAAAAGGTCGGCCATGTATCAAAATCATAAGATACAAAACCCGTCGAAGATGATATGGATACGGACTGAAAAAATGCTTCCCGCAACGCATAGCCGTAAGTCCAGCCTTGTGTCAAAATCAGATTGCCGGACATTAGCAGTGTAGTTATCAATATAACTAAACAGTAAGTGCGAAACTCCGTATCCTTAAGTATACAACCCATTCCTTTTCTCCATGCCGCCACATACATACCGAAGTTGGCACCGGATATAATCATGAAAAAAGCCAATACGCCTTCAATAAGAGGACTGTCAAAATGGGCTACACTATTGTTATACGGGGAAAATCCGCCGGTAGCAATAGTGGAAAAGGCATGATCCGCAGCGATTAAAAGATCCAGACCGCACGCATAAAGAACTAATGTACAGATAATTGTAAAAACTACATAAACTGTAAAAAGAGCCTTTGCCATTTCTTTAACTTGCGGTAAAAACCGTGAATCCGTAGGTCCCGTGCTTTCGGCATTGAACATACGTACGGCACCTCTGCCGAAACGAGGAAATAATGCGATAAAAATAACGATAATTCCCAAACCGCCGAACCAGTGTGTCAAAGACCGCCATAAAATAAGGCTCTGCGGTAGGGACTCTATATCATCAATAACCGTAGCTCCCGTGCCGGAAAGGCCTGAAATAGTCTCCACAATACCGTCCAAAACGGATAAATAGCCGCCTGCCACATAAGGAATCATGCCCAGAAAGGTTATTAAAACCCACCCCAAGGTAGTAACGGCTATACCTTCTCGGACCGTCAGTGTATCCTTCACCCTGTGTCCCCCGATTACAAGAAGTACTCCCGTGCCTGCCGACCATGCTATGGCCCACAAAAATGCGGAAATATTTTCTTCTTCGTACAACACGGATATAGCCAAAGGAATACATAATGCCATGGCACAAGCAACGGCCAATTTACCCAGCAAGTAGGCCGTAATTCTAAAATTCATACAAAAAACTCCTACCAACGATGCTTAAAAAAGTGCATCGTCGTCTGTACGACTAACAAAAAGGCGACGACTTCAACGCGCCCCCAAATCATGAGTATGCAATAATAGGCCTTGGCCCAAACGGGCAAAGAACCTACATCACCCAAGCCGAATAAGGCCGCCGTCGCCCCCGTCCCCGTCAACCCTGCCCCTGCCAACCCAAGTGCCTCTAAAGGAGATAGCCCGGCAGGTGCCAAAATTAAAATAGACAGAAAAAACAACCCGATAAAAAGGAAAAATACATTTAATACACGATTAATGACGGGCAAAGATACGAATACCCCGTTGGCTTTAACACTGATAACCATCTGGGGATGCAAGGTTCGCAGCAATTCTTGAGACGACATTTTAAACAAAATAAGAAAACGAATAATTTTCATTCCCCCCGTAACCGATCCGACACATCCGCCTACAAAGGTGAGAATAAAAAGAAGTAATTTATCAAAGTCGGGAAATAATGCCAAATTAGCACCTGTAAATCCCGTCGTTGTCAAAAAGGACAACACATAAAATACGGATAAACGCAAACTTTCATTCCATTCAAATCCGGCTCGATCATGAACATTCATACTGAGTAGCAAGGCAGCACCGAGAAGCACTGCCAAAAACACTCGGATTTCCGTATTACGCCATAACGGTCGTAAAGTTCTCTCCGACGTCACTCTGTATAACAATAAAAAATTGCATCCTGCTAAGAACATTGAGAAAACACAGGCCCAAACAACGGGGCGGTTTCCCAAGTGTTCAACTGTCGTACCGCCTGTAGAAACAGTCGTCAAAGCCTGTAATACGGCGGTGTGTAAAGGTAATCCCGCCATAGTAAAGGCCGTGATCGACAACAATGTAATGACGACAAAGGTAACCGATACGGGTTTTAAGTACGAATTCATACGCCGAATACCGGGTGTAAAAGCAAAGGGATTGTCATCGGACAGGCCGATACTGAAAACCTTACTAATCTGAGGCATAACGGTTACGAACAGATTAATAAAGATAAAAGCACCCATCCATTCTAAAAGAATATGCCAGTCCTTAAAAATCCCCGCTTCTTCATGACTTAAAAGAAAGAGACCGTTTGTCGTAACTGCCGAAACGCTGTCCAAGATGCCATCAACTACGGAAAGCCTATGACTTATTATAAAAGGCAAGGCTCCCAAGAGAGCTAAAACTACCCAAGAGCCGGTAAGTAATACGGCTCCTTCACTAAGTCTCATTTGCTGTCGACGTGCTTTCCCCGGCCCGTAACACAGGCAAGAGCCTATACCGGCAAGTGCCAGAGTGGGCAAAAAACACACGGTCACGCCGGTTTCCGAATATAGAGACAAGGCCGTAATAAGAAGCGCACCTACCGTAAAAAACGCCAAGATACGGCTTAAGCCGTAAAATATAAATGCACCTTTCATTTCCTATGCCTTTCCTGCAAAATATTTCATTACCTTATTGGCAAATTCCATGCGAATAAAGAGTATCGCTCTATCACCGGCTTGTAGTGATGATTGTCCGGTCGGTACGAAGGCTTCATCATCACGAACAAAAGCACAAATCAGACATTCTTTCGGCAATTGCAAATCCATCAGTTTTTTATTCTCTACATACGACCCTTTCTGAACGATAACTTCCATTGCTTCCGCTTTAGCTCCTTCCAAAAGAGCGACGGAAACAACCCCGCCTCGCCGAGCAAAAGCTAAAATTTCACCGGCAGCTAATAAGCGTGAGGATAATACAATATCGACGCCGACCTTTTCCATTAACTCCACATATTCAATGCGGGCAACGCGCACAATGGTTCTGGCAGCACCTAAATGCTTAGCTAAGAGGGCCAACATCAAATTCAGCTTGTCATCAGCCGTAAGACAAATGACGACATCCGCTTCCCCCACTCCTTCTTGGGTGAGTAAATCAATATCAGTTCCGTCTCCGCGAACGACGATGCCTTCTTCAATTCGTTCCGCTACCATGCGACTACGTTCGGCATCCTTTTCGATGACCTTTACTTGAACGCCCTGTTTATCCAACATTTTAGCCAAGGTTCGTCCCGTACGACCGGCACCGATAATCATAACTCGTTCGGGAGCTTTGATACCCGTCCCGACAAAATGCTTACTGAACTTTTCTATTTCTCCGGACGCACCGACAAAAAAGGTGTTGTCATTCGGTAAAAGATAGTCATCGCCGTGAGGAATGATCATTCGATTATTTCTGAAAATAAGTCCCGCCAAAACATCTTGAGGTAATCGCAAATCTTTTAAGGGAATATCGGCCAACTGAGATCCGGGCTGAATCTTCGTTTCGAAAATCCGCACCTTACCTTGGGCAAAATCTTCTACGTTTAAGGCTGCCGGCATCATCAAAATACGATTGATTTCGCGAGCCGTAATATATTCAGGGTTAATCATTAAATCAATATTAAAATTTTCTTTTAAATAGACTTTAGATTCAGACAGGAAATCCAAATCCCTAATACGTGCCGCCGTATAAGAGATTCCGTGTTTTTTTGCCAAAATACAGGAAATCATATTCGTTTCGTCACTACTCGTCGCCGCCACGAGAATATCAGCCCCGTAAATATCGGGATCATTCATGGTTACAGGACTGGCACCGTTCGCCGGAACAGTCAACACATCCAAGGTATTTTTCACGACTTCCAGACGATCTTCATCATGATCGACTACGACTACATCCATTTGTTCATTTGATAATAACTCGGCAATGCTGTATCCCAGCTTACCCGCTCCGACAACAACTATACGCACCCTGTTACCTCCTACGTATACGCATATACTTACTTGATTACTGACTTGTTAAAGCTATCATACTCTCATTACAAACCTATGGCTATATATAAATCATCAAATTTTACATATCATCCCGATATATAAAAGGTGCCGTCCGTCTGATAATCTCTCCGGCAGGACATGAAGACGCGTGATCATGAATGATTCCGCAAGCCTGCAAATGAGAATACACGGTTACGGGTCCCAAAAATACGAAGCCCCTTTTTTTCAAATCGGCAGCAACAGCCGTCGACAATTCATTGGCTGCCGGTACTCCCAATTTTTCATGACTCTTATAGACATATACCTTTCCCTTCGTATAGCTCCATAAATAATCGCTGAATGATCCGAATTCTCGGCGTATTGTTTTTAAGGCTCGGGCGTTTTGAAAAACCGCCTTAATCTTGCTCCTTTGACGAATAATCCCTTCACAGGTCATAATCTTATCCGCCTCTTCCGGACCGCAATCAGCCAGAACCTCATAATTAAAGTTCGCATACGCCGCTTTCAAGGTTTCCCTCTTTTGCAAAATCGTATTCCAACTCAGACCGCTTTGCATAAGTTCCAATACAAGATACTCGAACTGTACGGTGTCGTCATAAACGGGAACACCCCACTCACAGTCATGATATAACTTCATTTTTTCATTAACATTTGCCCAATCACAAATTCCCACATCTTCACCCCCTTTCAAGACATATGTACATCATAAACCGTGCTTACAAGAACGTAAAGGGCATGTGTTCTATACGACACATGCCCTTACACTTTTATAAAATTTGTACCCCTTTAACTGCCGTTTCACCGCGACTCAAACTGATTTGTCCCGTTCTGGCAATTTCTAATATCGTGTACTCATCCAACATTTGTAACAGCGCTTCTACGTGTTCTTCCGTTCCCGTTAAACGCAACATAAGGCTATTCTTTCCTACATCGACAATCTTGGCGTGAAAGAGTTCAGCTAAATTGCTCAAATCCATCCGTTCTTTAGCCGTTGTATAGAGAACCTTAATCATAGCCAATTCATAGCTTACAAAGGGATTATCATCAAGCGTAACCACCTTAATAACATCAATAAGCTTTGCCAATTGAAAGACGGCCTGATCCAATTCCCAACGATCCTCTACGGTTACAACTATATTAATTCGCGTTACGTCCGCATCTTCCGTATAGCCCGCGTTAATATATTCTATATTAATGGCGCGACGACTCAAAAGGCCCGCTACATGGGTTAATACGCCGGGCTTATTATCTACAAGCAGTGCCAGATGTTGTCTCATGGTCGTCATCACCTCCAATGATCATTTCATCCAATTTTTTCCCGCCCGGAACCATGGGGTATACATTTTCATCAGGCGGAATATCCACTTCTATAAAAGCCGGACCGTCGACGGCAAAGAAAGCATCCAACACTTCTTCCAAATCGCCAGGGTCATGTACGGCAAAAGCCTTAACACCCATAGCTGTAGCCACTGCCGGCATATTGGCATGATTTCCCAAGACGGATGCGGCGTAATGCTTTTCATAAAACATTCGTTGCCACTGATTGACCATACCCAAGACGCCGTTACGCAAAACAACAATCTTTACAGGAATATGATAATTAGCCAACGTTTCCAATTCTTGGCAATTCATGCGAATACTTCCGTCTCCGGAAAAGAGGACTACTTGATTTGCAGGGCAACCTAACTGTGCTCCCATAGCGGCAGGCAAGCCGTACCCCATAGTACCTAACCCACCTGAAGTCAGAAAATGTCTGGACTGTGTAACATCATAAAACTGTGCCGCCCACATTTGGTGCTGTCCCACATCGGTAGCAATAATAGCCGAATCTCCTACACGTTTACGCACTTCCTGCATCAATTTACGCGGAGAGACATAATTCTTTATATCTCTGGAGTAACAAGGATAGGCCCGATCCGTTTCCTTTACTTCTTGTCGCCATGCAGCATATTGTTCTGCCAATCGATCCCCTGTTGATTGAATTTTTTGGGCTAAAAGTGGTAAAGACCAACGCAAATCGCCGTTAACACTCACATGAGAATGAACAATTTTGTTGATTTCCACGCGATCAATATCAAAGTGTATGATTTTAGCTCTTGCAGCAAAGGTATTAGCATTACCGGTTACACGGTCATCAAATCGAGACCCTATAGCCAAAAGCAAATCACACCCTACAATAGCTCGGTTGGCTGCCACCGTACCGTGCATTCCCGCCATTCCTAAATGGTAGTCATACGTATCCGGTATAGCTCCTTTCCCCATTAAGGTCGTCACAACGGGAATTTGCAATTTTTCAACTACCTCTTGCAAAACTTGTGCCGTATCGGACGAAACAATACCTCCGCCTGTAAGTAAGACGGGACGTCGGGACTCACACAATGCTTGTACGGCTTCATCAATATCCGATTCATTGCCTTCATAATGGCCCGTATACCCTCGTAATTGAACAGTTTCAGGATATTCATAATCGAATTCGGCATCAAACACATCCTTAGCTACATCGACGAGAACGGGACCGGGTCTACCGCTACGCGCGATAAAAAAGGCTTCTTTTAAAACACGCGGCAAGTCGTGTACGTTCTTTACCAAATAGTTGTGTTTCGTAATGGGCGTGGTAATCCCCGATATATCCGCCTCCTGAAAAGAGTCGCGACCAATCAAATGAGTTGCCACCTGGCCGCTGATTACAACCAGGGGTACCGAATCCATATAAGCCGTAGCAATGCCTGTTACCATATTACAAACACCGGGCCCTGACGTGGCAAAACAAACTCCGACCTTACCGGTAGCTCTCGCATAGCCGTCCGCCCCGTGCACGGCTCCCTGTTCATGTCCCGTCAGAACATTCGGAAATTTGTCTTTATATACTTCGTTATATAATGTGAGCACCGTTCCGCCGGGATAGCCGAAGATAACTTCAACACCTTCTTTTTTCAGCGACTCGATGACCGCTTTCGCACCGTTCATCAACATTTACCGAATCCCCTCCTTTATCCGGATTTATGATTCTTTTTTATCTGTTTGCAACCAGGGCATCATATCTCTTAATTTAGCACCGACTTTTTCCAATTCGTGTTCTCCATGCAACCGACGCATAGCCAAAAATTGGGCTCTGCCGCCGCCGTTGTTTTCAAGTAACCAACTCTTTGCAAACGTGCCGTCCTGAATATCGTTCAAAACCGACTTCATAGCTTTCTTGGATTCGTCAGTAACTACGCGTTTACCCGACATATAGTCACCGTATTCAGCCGTATCGCT
>ERZ773272.631-NODE-631-length-13779-cov-2.487977_pt1 | contig 13779 bp, 10 predicted proteins | sample MGYA00511891_ERZ773272 | MGnify/ENA primary metagenome ERZ773272 (study PRJEB29015, sample SAMEA2738150) | human oral metagenome | biome: human oral; feature: human-associated habitat; material: saliva | place: China | collected 2198 ...
GAGACCAAAAGAAACTGTCCGAACTTTTTCATATGCCTCCTCTGTTATCCCCTTGGTTGATATTTGCAAACTATTTCCATTTGCAATATGTTTGCAATTCTAGCCCGAAACGAAGGCAATGTCAAGAAAAACTGTTAGATTTCTATAACTATTTTGCCCGTGTATTGTGAAAAAACGGCAATCATTCTCACTTGCTACACAGCTTCCACCGGTATACAATGACAGACATTCAAAATTCAGGAGTTACTATGACAGAATCCGTTGCAATTGTTCAATCAGAAATCAAGACCCTTTTTGCGGGAGATGCGAGCGGCCACGACTACTGGCACACACTTCGCGTGTACCGCCTCGCGCGGCGTCTCGCCGAAGCGTATCCCTGCGATGAAACCCTGGTGGCTCTCGCCGCTCTCCTCCACGACGCCGATGACCCGAAGCTCTTTTCGGGAAATGACTACCGGAATACCCGCCGCATCCTGAAAAAAGCTGCCATCTCCGAAGAGATGACAGCGAACATCATTTCTATTATTTCCCAGGTCTCCTTCCACGGCACGGACAGCATTGCCCCGGACAGCCTCGAAGGAAAAATCGTACAGGATGCCGACCGCCTGGATGCCCTCGGCGCCATCGGCATTGCGAGAACCTTTGCCTACGGCGGATCCAGGGGCCGAGCCATGTTTGACCCGACCGAAGCGCCTGCCTTAGGCCTCAGCAGCGAAGCCTACCACAATCACAAAGGCAGTTCTCTGCATCATTTTTTTGAAAAGCTCTTCACGTTAAAAGACCTCATGAATACCGAGGCCGCAAAAGTCATCGCGGAACAGCGCGAGCGCTTCGTGTGGGACTTTGTCATAGAGTTCTATGATGAGTGGTTTTGAGCCGCTCTCATCCGCCGCTTATACCGTCGGGATGATAATCTCCACACGGCGGTTCTGCTGTCTGCCCTCCGCGGTCTCGTTGGTCGCGACCGGACGGCTCTCGCCGTAGCCCTGCGTTGTGATTTCCGCGGTCACGCCCTGCGCCTTCAAATATTCCTTGACCGCATTCGCGCGGTTCTCGGAGAGCGTCTGATTATAAGCATCGTCCGCGTTGGAATCCGTGTGCCCGTCAATTTCAAAGGCCGTAATCCCTGCCTCCGTGAGGAGCTTGGCGAGCTGATTTAAGGTCTCCTGTGCCTCCGGGCGAAGGTCGTACTTGTCGACATCGAAGAGCACGCCGGAATCCAGAGTAATCAGGAGACTGTTTGCCTCGAGACTCGGGACAGCGGGAACCGCACCGAGCCGCGGGAGGCGCGGCAGCGTGCCGAGCGGCGCCGCATCCACGGTTGCCTTTTGCGTTCCCTTGGTGACGGTTGCCTTACCCTTGCCGTCGTTCTCGATTTTGAGCCCGCTCTCCGCATCGGAATAGCTGCCCGATCCGTCCTTTTTCTGTGTAATCTTCACCTTACCCGCGCGGTAGCTCATCGCATCATCGTCCGCGGTGACGGTGACTCCGTTCTGCGTGTTTGTGTACAGGCCCTCGCCGTCGTCATCCACCATCAGTGAGATGCCGTAACGTCCGTCCCTGTAAATTCCGGAGCCGTCATCATCCACCTGGAGGGAGATGCCCTGCTTGCTGTCAATGTACTGACCCGAGCCGTCTTCGTCGCGCTGAATCGTGATGCCGCGCTCCTTGTCAATGTACTGGCCCTCACCGTTTCCGTCGGTCTGCACCGTCAAATTTCCGTCCTTGTACTGCCCGTCACCGTTGCTGCCAAGCTGCATAACGGTGGAACCACGCTGAATCTGATCGTTCTCCACCTTGACCGCTGTGACCGTAATGCCGGGAACCGAGCTCAGCGCCTTGGTCTTATCGAGCGTAATCTTAGCGGCCGGATTCTCCGCAATGCCGAGCTCCGGCAAAACAACCGCCGGAATCTCCGGAATCTGTCCGAGTTCATAGCCCGGCACCTTCATGTCCGCATCGTCCGCCTGTGCCGCCTTGGTCTCGGTCGCAGTCGCAACCGCGCTTGTCTCGGCAGTCGCCGTAGAACTCTCGGCCGCCGTGCTCGCCGCACTGCTCTCTGCCTTTTTTCCGGATGCGCAGCCTGTGGCCGCAACGCTGAGTGCCAAAACCGCCGCGCAGAGCATTGTTTTCTTCATCTGTGATCCCCCCGAAATTTTGTCATGTTTCCCCATCATAACAGAGCCGCATTCTGCTGTCTATTCGCACACAGCCCGCAAATCTGTCGATTTTCTTAGGGTTTCAAAAGACACCCGAATCAAAGGGGCGTTGCCGAGCGATCGCGCGTGTCCCCGCTCTCGTCGTAGGCATCGTAGGGCGCCGCGGGATTGTAAAAGCGCCTGCCCGAAGTCTTGCAGCAGAGATCGCAGTGCGCAAACACAAAGTCTAAATCCGCCGAATAGCCCGTGTGTCCGGTGACCACGAGCGGCTGCAAATTCCGCGCGCGGAGTTTTTCCTCAAATTCCGCGAGGGCGCGAACCGCGAGGCGATTATCCTCCGCGAGAGCGGCAAGGAAGCTATAGCCGCCGTCCGCGCCGAGCCATATCGCATCCCCGGTCAAGAGATAGCGTCCGTCCAACAAGTAGACCATATGGCCCCAAGTGTGACCCGGCACCAGAAAACACTCGATTTGAATATCGCCGATCGAAAAGACCTGCCCGTCCCGAAGCAGAACCTTTTCGTTCGGAATCCGAACGCGGGGCAAGCTGCCCAGACGGTAGAGCACACGGCGCTTCCGCTCTCCTGTTAAGTAACGGTTTTCAATCTCGCCGAGATATACGGTCGCATTGCGGAAAAGACCGCCGCCGTCCGCCTCGACCGCGCCTATGTGGTCGGTGTCAAGGTGGGTGAGCAGCACATTTGAAATTTGCGCCGGCTTTAGGCCGATCCAGCCCATTTTTTCTTCAAGCCGCTCGTAGTGATAGCCCGCATCGATCATAAGCACCGTGTCGCCCTTTCGGTAGAAAAACACGTTGGCGACCCACTCCCGCACACAGGCCAGGTGCTCATCGATCCAACCCGTGTTCAAAGGGTTAAAAATCCCCTTGCCCCGGTACATCCAACGCATAAACTTGTGCTGAAACGCCGTAGACTTCTCTGACATATCATCACTCCTTTACCGCTCTTGCGGAACACATACCGCCGCTCGTTCAATCGAATTCCAAGGACCTTATCGCATCGCTATACGCAGCGTTCTCTTATCTGCTTACGCTTTCAAACGCCGGCGCATATCCTTCCGTTCGCTTTCCGTTTTCGATATTCCGTCACGAAAGCCTCCTACTCCCCGGTTCCCGGCGTCCGCTCAGAGGAACTTCTTTAGGAGTTTCAGCTTTCCTTCACCAAAAGGCGCGTAGCGAAACGGAAAATCCGGATAGCCGGTGCTTTTCACGACCGCCTTCTTATGGCTGAAGGTCTCAAAGCCATATCTTCCGTGATACGCGCCCATGCCGCTGTTCCCCACGCCGCCAAAGGGCAGGCGGTGGTTCCCGATTTGCAGCAAGACATCGTTCACGCAGCCGCCGCCGAAGGAGAGCCTAGATATGAGCGCCTCCGCCTTCCGCTTATCCCGCGTAAAGACATAGCAGGCGAGCGGCTTTTCCCGCGCCTTGATTTCCCGAATCGCCGTCTCAAGTTCCTCGTAGACGATGATGGGCAGTAAGGGCCCGAAGATCTCTTCCCGCATACAGGCGTGATCAAAAGCCGCCTCCGGAAAGAGGGTCGGTGCAATTTTTGCCGCGCGCTCGTTCATTGCCCCGCCGATTACCTCTTTCTCTGCGGCAATCAGGCCTGCCAGACGCGCATAGTGCCTGCGGTTTATGATTTTCGGGTAGCTCTCCTGCCGCTCTGCCTTGAGATAGCGCCGCTCGATTTCCGCCGCCAAAGCTTGTACCAGCGCAGCCTTAACACGGCGCTGCACGAGCACATAGTCGACCGCAATGCAGGTCTGACCGGCATTTAAGAATTTTCCCCAGACAATGCGCCGCGCAGCAAGTTTGATGTCCGCGCTCTCATCGACAATGCAGGGACTCTTGCCGCCGAGCTCCAAAGTGACAGGCGTCAGATGTTCGCTCGCAGCTCGCATAACGATCTTCCCGACGCGGGGACTGCCGGTAAAGAAGATATAGTCGTAGCGCTGGCGAAGTAATTCCTCATGGTCCGTGTCCGGTGCCGCTGCGTACACATACGAAGCGGGAAATGCAGCCCGCAGGAGGTTTCGGATGAGCGCAGATGTGTGCACGCTCTCCGCCGAGCACTTCACTATCGCGCAGTTTCCCGCGGCAATTGCCGCTATGAGGGGCGCAATACTCAAATAAAAGGGATAGTTCCAAGGAGCCAGTATCAGCACCACGCCGTAGGGCTCCCGGTACACGTAGTTCTTTGCCGGGAAGCTTGCGAGACTGCCCCGCACTCGTTCTGTTCTCGCCCAGACTCTCAGATTTTGACGCGCTTCCCGGAGCTCCCCGTAGACCAAGGCAAGCTCCGTCATATAGGCCTCCGCCCGCGATTTCGAGAGATCCAGTCGGAGCGCCGCAAGGATGGCATCCTCCTGTTCGCGAATCTGCGTTTCCAAGCGTTCCAGCATCGCAAGCCGAAACGAAAGGGGTTTTGTTCTGTCCCCGTCAAAATATACCCGCTGGGCGGCAATCCGTTTTGCCAAGCTTCCCGTGCGCCGCCTCCTTTCTTCCTCCGAACGATTTTGTATCGTTATCACCTTATTCCCAATCGCGTACTTGCATTGCTTACGCTTATTTTGAAAGCGTGTCTTTCCTACGATTTTAGCTTCCCCCGCATTGCCTGCTCGGGAGTCGCCGTAGAAGACGTGTTATCTACGACTATTATACGCCTTCCTAAAGGCGATGACACGGCCAACTCCAAAATCAAAGCGCCTTTTTTATGCCGCATAGGGCTGAAACCCGATTGCCGCCCTCTTTGCCTCTGCCGATACTTCCGGTGCGGAAAAATCCTCCGGGCGCAGCACGAAGTCATGTGTCGCTTCCGTCCCAGCGCCTTCCTCCTCGCCATAGACACGTAGCGCATAGGAGAGCAGCGCATTCTCGACCAGGTTTCTGCAGAAGCGGCCGTTTCCGAAGCCGGACTGCCGTTCTTCCGGGGCAGCAAGTTTCTTGATTGTTTCTTCCGCCTCGGGCGCAAGCGTAAAGCCGCGGCGCTCTGCCTCCAGGGCGGTAATCTTTAGCATTTCCTCGAGCGAATAATCGCAAAAACTGATTTTAAACGGAACACGGGAACGGAGTCCCGGATTTCTCGCAAAGAAGTCCTCCATCTGCTTCGGGTAGCCCGCGAAAATCACGACCGTATCCTCCCGGTTGTTCTCCATCTCTTGGACTATCGTATTGATGGCCTCATCGCCGTAGCCACCCTCCCAGTGTTCGACCAGAGAGTAGGCCTCGTCAATGAAGAGAACCTTGCCCTTGGCACTCCGAAACACTTCCCGGACGCGCTCCGCGGTCTGTCCCACATAGCCTGCCACCAGAGAAGCACGCCCCACTTCAACGAGCTCGGCGCTCTCGAGAATGCCGACCTGATTCAGAATCCCCGCGAGTATGCGCGCCACCGTAGTCTTTGCCGTGCCGGGATTCCCGCTGAATTCCATATTGAGTGCCACGCTGAGATTTCCCTTTCCCTGCTCCTTCATTTCTTTCTGCATTTTGGCAAACGCCGCAATTTTTTTAACCTGCATCTTTACCTCGTTTAAACCGATCAGCGTCTCCAGTTCCGCAAAGTAATCCTTCTCGGGAAGCTGTGTGAGTGTCGGAAAATTCCGGATTTCTTCCAGTTTCATTTGAATCTCCGCCACACTATAGCGCCCCAAATTCCGGATGTGCCTAAGCTCGTCCTCGCTGAGGCGCTTCAGCTGCTCAACCGTAAGTATGCCGGCACGCTTCAGGCAGTTATAGCTGCGAACGCTGAGTTCCAAGTCTTCGATGAGGACAGGATTTCTGCAGTAGTCCCGCACCTCTAACTTTGAAGCAGCTTCTTCTAAGCTTTCCTGCTCTTTCCACTCTGCGGGAAGCTCGTCCTGATTGCGTCTCTGCTGCCGCCGCTCGAGCGCAGAGAGCAGCAAAAAGAAGTGGAGCAGCTCTTCAAAGAGATAGGATTCGCTCACAAAGGCAGGCTTCGTTTCCGTCTCTGCTTCCCCGGAAAGCGCATGAAGTACCGTACCCGGGAAGGCGAGCGCAAGCTGGGAGCGAAGGCGCAGACTGATTTCTCCCGGGAGACTCAGAAGAACAGAGCCGCGCATGCAAGCGGGGTTCTCCCTTCCCACCGGGCTTTCCGCCACAAAGCGAAGCAGGCCGCCCTCGTTCATGAGAAGCTTATAAAACTGCAGTATCAAATCCGCGCGGGGACGCTCTTCCGTATACTTCCGGTAGAGACTTCCGCTCTCCTTATGATGTTCTTCCCCCGCAGCCCTGTCTTCTCCGCCCCCGCTATCTGCACAGAAGTAAGCCTTCTGGCCTTCCGCGAAGAGACTTTCGAGCGACTTCGCCTCTGTCGGTACTTCCTCCGCACAATCCTCAAACATCCAGCCGTAGTCCTCATCGCTCACCGCCGCATCCGGCGCCGAGAAGAGAAAGAGCTCGTGCTTTGCACCGCGCTCCGGTCTTAACTCGATTCCAAGAAAGCCCTCCGCCGAAAGCTGCGCCGAAGCCTGCAGGAAACGCCCTGCCGCCTGAGCCGCCGCCTGCCCCACGGAACGCTCGCCGTCTTCCGGCAAGCGCAGCGTAAACACCGAAACCTTTTCCTGACGCCCAAATGCCTTGTTATTCCGATTCTTCATAACCTTGCCTCACTTTCCTGTATGCAAACATTTCTGTCTGCTTGCTGTCTCTTTGCCTTTCTCTTTGCTGTTGTTTTTACTTTGTATTTTTTGTTTCTTGGTCGCAGTCTGTTCGGATTCGCGTCTTGGCACGCTCTCTGCGCTTGCAGATCTTGGCGTGCTTCCCCGAGCGCTTGCTCCGAACAGCTGCGGATTCACTTGTCAAGGTGCCACAGGATTTGAGGCAAAACAAAAAACCGACGCCTCAACAGAGTTAAAAATTGGCATAGTAATCCTGTGTTCTATACCTACAAACTCTGTCGAGACCTCGGTCTCAACGTTTTTGATTTATGGCCTTATTTTACGCGCTAAGGCAGGCGTTGTCAAGGGTATCTTGCGGCTCGCGGCAGTGAACCTGTCAGCGAAGATCTTCCACGCCGGGATACTCGCTAAACGCATACTGCATCCCCGTGCTCTGCCCTTGTCCGCTCAGATACTTGTCTACATTTGCCGCGTTGATGTCCACAAAGTTCAGATAATAGCAGGGCGCCGAATAATATTTCTTTGCCCCCACGCGCCAACGCTCCAAAGATTTCTTCTGCTCAGCCGTAACACCGCTCTCCTCTTTGTAGCGCTCTACATACGGCCATCCGATTTGTCCCTCTTCAGGCTCGGAAATCGTCTGATTATTGCTCTGTACCATCGCACTCGTATAATGTTTGCCTCTCCTACGCCCAATAATCACAGTATGATTCGACGGGATAAATACATCCCAAATTTGGAGATTGCTCGGTGGATCATATTCATTAGAATCCAAGGCGTACATCTGTAAACTATCCGTAAAGTAGAAGAGTCGGTCGATGCTGTCGTCATAGCCTGCATCCAAGTCTGTCAGTAACTCCCAAACCCCGTCGCCGTTGATGTCCACGACCGCGAACTGTCCGCCGGGCAGTTTTCTGCCGTTCCAACTCCGGTCGAGAAGTATGTTTCGGTAGGCTTCTACCGCCTTCTCGTTTTGGCTCTTCTCGATCTTCTTACCGTTTTCATCCAACTGATAGCCGTCCGGGGTCGTTGCCGAAACCAGCATAACGCCGTCCGCTCCGACATAGTAATCCCCGTCCACCCAGCGGTTCACCGCCATGCTGCCGTCTTCTAGGAAGTAATAATACTTTCCGTCCACATTGCGCCAACCGTTTGCAATGACACCGTTCTCATCGAGATAGTAGAAGTTGTCACCAAGCTCCAACCAGCCCGTCATCATCTTGCCGTTCTCGGCAAAGTGATACCAGTTGCCGTCAATCTGCCGCCAGCCGACCACCGGCACCCCGGTATCGTCGTTGTAGTACCAGCTGTTGTCCTTCTGATACCAGCTGTTCATATGATACTTTTCCGGATCGAGTTTGATTACATAGCTAAGCTCCACCGGCTCACCGGCCTCCCCCTGTTGATTAACCGCATAGCACTGCAGGCGATAGGTTCCGTTTTTGCGGAAGCGAAGCGGCTTTTCGTAATCCTGCTCTTCCGCACGCTCGCCTTCGGGCGCTTCCAAAAGGGTATAGCGTATCGAAACGCCCTTACTCGTCAGTTCGAGCTCCACCGGATCCTCATAACTGCCGGATTCGAGCGATGCTTTGACCGTGGGATTGTAGCGTTCCAGTGCCTCTTGAATGAGCATCGCATCTTTCGAAGTCTTGCCGGACATCGCCTCACCGGCGGTCTTTAAAAGCGAGACCGCATCCGCGTGCCGCTTGTTCCTCTCATAAATCTCCGCGAGCGAAAGATACGCCTCTGCCCGCTTCGGCTTCATTCGGATAGCCTTCTCGTAGATCGGTATTGCTTCTTCCGTGTCTCCGAGCTGCCACTCCTGTTCGGCCTTCTGCACCGTCCGCGTATAGCGCGTGCTCTCATACCCCGCAAAGACCGCAATGCCGAGAACCAGGCCCGCGGCGAGAACCACAGCGGCAAGCTTTTGCTTTTGCTTTTTCATCTCTCTTCCCCCTTTCAACGATGTTTCAGCCACTCAGTAGCTCAGATACTGCGCCAGCGCATAGCCCCGTCTGCCGTTATATATAATCTCATAGAAACCGTTTTCCGCCGTGCCGACATAACTCACCGAGGCGCCGAGCGGAATGTGGGCAAGGTCTGCGCCGCTCGTACTCGGAATGCTGCGCAGTGTAATGTACTCCCGGCAGTTCACGCAGTACATGGTGCGGTAGCCGCCGCTCGTATTGCTCGATACCGTGCTGCCCGCCGGTCTTTCGAGGCGCTCCGACTCACTCGGCTGATAGGAGACGAGATAGGAAGCCAGAGAATAACCGGTCACGCCGTTGTAGATGACCTGATAGAAACCGTTTTCCGCACTTCCGAGTACCGTGACCGGTGCCCCGAAGGGAATCTGCCGCAGGGCCCGCGCCTGCGTGGACGGAGCTTCACGGAGCGAAATCGACTCCGCACAGTTTGAGACAAACATAGTCTCTGAATAGTTCGCTGCGGTCATTACAGGAGCAGTCGCCACCGGGGCTGCCGTTGTCGCGGGAACGGTCGCCGCCACACTTGCCTGCGTCGTGAGCGCAGCCTCCGCTTCCGTCACCGCGGAAGCCAGATTTGCCACATCCGCCGCGACCGATGCGGCATAGTTTCCGTCCCGCTCGCTGCTCCCCTCACGTTCTGCCGCACGGCTCTCTTCGCGCGTTTCCTCTCGGCTCTCTTCCCGCTCCGCAAGCGTTTCGTTCCGCACCGCCGGTCTCCGCGTGGCAATGAGCGCTCCCGCGACAATGCCGCCGGACACAATGAGTGCGGATGCCAGTATCACCAAATACTTTTTGCCCGTTGCACCTGCCATTTTAATTTCCCCCTGCATCAGATATTTACCGCACGCGCCGCAACTGCCCCTCTTTTATAAGCTTCAGGGTCATGGGCACCACGTTTCGGTTCTCGCGCCAAATCTCATCCATCTGGGTGGGATTCACCGGATTTCCGCCGTGCCCCGCCTCAATCGTGAGACTCGGGATTCCCATCTTTGAGATGGCCCAGTCCTTATATCCCGCCGTATCGAGGGCTCGAAAATTGCCGTCCAAGCGATAGTCCGTGAGCTCCGAAACACGGTTCGCAAGCAGCAGGGTCATGTCTTTCAGTTCCCCCTCCTGACCGAAGTTCCAGTAAATCACCTCGCCCTGCGTGTGATAGCTGAGCGTCGCATCGAATTGAAACTGCCGCGTCAAATCCGCGAGTGCCTTCGACTCAAGCTCGCATTCCGGCGCAGTGCCCTTATAGTGATCCGCCGAGGCGTGCCCCAAGTGATCGTTATAGGACTCCCAGAGCGCGTCAAAGTTCCGGTTTAAGTCAACGCCGTTTGCATTGGACTTCCACTGCCGCAAATAACTTTCCGTGAGCGCTTTACCGTCCTTTGCGGCAATCTGCCGCACCGTCTCCCGTACCGCCTCCGTGTGCAGCCCCTCGAGCCCCAGCTGGCTTATGCCGATGCCGTCCGGATTTGCCATCGGGATAAAGTGGATTTCCGTATTCGAAAGTAACTCCCGGACAGCGATATTCTCATGGCTTCCGTTCGTGCTTTGGTCGCTTAGGAGCTGCACCAGCTGCCGCATAACCAGCTGCGCCGTGATATACTCCCGCGCGTGAATCCCACCAAAGACCAGTAGATGCCGCTCTGCCGCCGGGTTGCCCACACGAAAGTCATAGAGCTTGTTTCCGTCCACGGTCTGCCCGATTTCGTCCACGCGAAGCGCCGCTCCCGCATTTTTTTGAAGCGCGGCCATGTCCCGCTGAAACTCTCCGTAGGTGTAGAGGCTACTCTGAAAGCAGAGATAATCACCGGTCTGAATGATGCTAAGCGTTGCTTCCGCCGTTTCCGCTGTGCTCTCCGCGGTCGATGCGGGAACCTCGGATTCTGTCGCTGCTTCCGCACTGTCCGAAACCGCTGCCGTCGTTGCAGCCGCGCCGCTCTTCACGACCTTACTCTTTGCCGCGGCATTCGCCTTACTCTCGCCCGCACCGCAGGCCGCCGTGCCGAGTACCCCCAGCGCACAAAGCAATAGCCAAAGCCTTCTTCTCATTTCCCCCTTACCTCCTGTCTGTTTTATTCCTCCTCATCATCGCTTCCGTTCGACTGAATGCTGTCCGGACGCAGCCAGTCGCTGTCCGGCCGCGTGAGAAGACGGCTGTTATTGTAGGCAAGATCCAGCGGCAGTACCGTCTGCCCCTGATACGCGCCGGATTGCAAAGGTTCTACCACCAGCGCAAGATCCACCTGTCCCTCCTCCGAGAGGCAGAGCGGCAGCAAGAGCGAGCAGAGATTTCTGGTCGGGAAATACACCGGGATTGCCGTTTTATAATTCCACTCAACCCGCTTTAAGGTTAAATGAATGGCCGCTTCCAGTCGGTTTTTCAAATTGTTCAGCACCATGGGCATATTCCGAATGCGCTCGCCGAGCTGCTCAAAATAGCGCTTTCTCTCGCTGTCCTTTGCATGCTTCGGATACACCTCTTCCAATTTGACACCGTCGATATCAAGCATATTCGGCGGGCAATTCTCCTGCAAAAAGCGGAGCGGAAAGCGACCTATGCGCTCCACAATGATGTGCGTGTAATCGCAGAGCAGTTGAGTCGATGTGTCGTAGACCATGTTCCGGAATTGATTTTCAAAATAGTCGGCGCGCTTCGGCAACGGATAAAAAAGTCTTGCCAGGGTTTTTCCGGACTGCTCTCCCGCGACCACAAAGTCGAGAAGATACCAGTAGGGCTGCGGCGACATGGTGTTCTTCTTAAAGAGTGCGTAGATATACTCGTATTTCTGATCGACCAATCCCGTATTGAAGGCCGCGTACTCTTCACCGGCATGCTCCGCATCCGCAACGTCGCCGTATAAGATTTTGTCTTCGAACACAAGGCGCTTAAAGGTGTAGGCAAGATAATTCTTTAAAATAGGGTAATTCTCGGCATCCGCCGAATTCGCCGCGCCGTAATACCACTTTTCCGCAAGCGCCTTCTCCGCGAGTTCTTTGATTTTCAGGTTCGGGATTCTGCTCCAGTGAAAGAGCCAGGAATCCTTACTCGGGAACTTACTCTCCGGCGTTCTGTACTCGGACATTCCCTGCCTCGGCGCAAGAGGCTTTGCGGCGGCCTTCTCTGCCTTGCCATCTCCCTCTCTTCTTTCGTTCTCCCGAAGCCGCGCATAGGCCACCCAAGCCTTACCGCTCGCTGTGGGCTCGTGCTTTAGCTCGAGAAGTTCCGGGAACTGCTCAAGGAAGGGCAGTATCTTCTGAAAGCCGAGCAGTTTCACATCAATCCCGTTTCCCTTGAGTGCCTCACCGATTCCGGCTAAGTTGACCCAGCCCTCTTCATTCGAAATCGCAGCGCGAACCGCCGAACAAACCTTCGGGCTAAGCTCCGCCTTTTCTTCCGCCGAGAGCTCCGCTTGGCTCGATTCGTCGCTTCCCAAAGCTGCCACCGTTGCCTGAGGGCCTGCAGCAGGCATCGACGCTTCAGCGACCGTTTGCTCTGCATCTGCACGCGCCGTATGCTCTGACGGTCCATCTCCTGCGCGCCCCGCCGGAAGGGCTGTCTCCGCAGCACGAAGTCGCGCATAGGCAACCCAGGCCTTGCCGCTCGGCGAGGGCTCGTGCTTTAATTCGAGCAGTTCCGGGAACTGCTCAAGGAAGGGCATAATCTTCTGAAAACCTAGCTGCTTTGCATCCACCCCGTTCTCTTTGAGCGGGGCACCGAGCCCCGCCAAATTGACCCAGCCCGCTTCATCGGAAACGACGGCTGCGAAAACTTCGCGGAGTTTTTCTTCTAAGGCAGCCTTTTCCGCCGCAGATAGCTCCGGCCCCGCAAAAAGCCCCTTGTCTTTTGGCACTTCCGCGTTTTCAAGCTTTTCAAAGTTTTTAAGCTGCACATAGGATTTTGCGGGAAGACCCGCCCCCGCGGAAATGCCGTCCACCATAGTCAAATATTCTCGAAATTCGCTTAAAAAATCACGCAAGGTCGCAAAGCCGTAGTCTGTATGGCAAAGTCCCGCCTCCGCAAATAACGGCGAAAGCGTCGCAATGTCCACCATATTGTCGGGCGATGCCTGCCGCTTCCGAATGATATTCCAAACCTGCGGTGCCAATTTTTCTCTTTCTTCCGGATGCATACTGTATATTCCGCCTTCCTTATAAGAAGCAGCGCGTTCCACGGTGCGTTTTGCCACTTTCAAAACCCGATTTCCCGCACCAATGCTCTGCTTCTTTTCATTAAATATTCATAAATTACCATACTTCCACGGCTGTTTTTCGTCAAGTTGCAAATGCGAAAAGAGCCCGAAACCAAGGGGTTTCGAGCTCTCTCATTCACAAATCACGGTCCAAGCGCCGCACAAAAATGCCGCCGTCAAAGAAGATATCCTTGCCTTCCGCATCTTGGTAAAAAGATACCTTCTCTGTTCCGCGAAGTTCAAAGCCGAGCGAGCGGAGCAGCCGCAGCGAGGGCGTATTTCGGAGCGCTGTCCCCGCCTCAACGAACGGAATGCCCCGGTTCCGCAGGAACCCTAACACAGCCCTTAAGCTCTCCCTCGCATAGCCCTTTCCGTGGAAATCCGAATGAAAGCAATAGCCGAGTTCATAGCCCTCTCCGCGTTCATTTAGGGAAAAGTAACCAATCACCCTGTTCTTCAGGCAAACCGCGAGAAAAATGTGGGCGTCACTCTCCGCAAACACACCAAGGCGAGCAACTCGAGGTTGAACCGAGGCATCGTCCAGATCGTTTGGCCTGTCATATTGGGCGTAAACAGACTTTGCCGCACTGACCCAAATTGCCTGAATGTCCTTCCAATCTTCCGCTCTGATGCGCCGAATAGAAAGGCGCTCAGTCTGTATCGTGTGTATCATGGGGAGAACCTCTCATTTATTATCGCAGCAGCGTTATCCGACCACCAGTTTGTTAGTCTTCCTAAGATGCTTTGCGGAGATGGACGCATCCAGACGCCAGGTGATGTTCATCGGCTT
>ERZ773272.637-NODE-637-length-13698-cov-49.790002_pt1 | contig 13698 bp, 11 predicted proteins | sample MGYA00511891_ERZ773272 | MGnify/ENA primary metagenome ERZ773272 (study PRJEB29015, sample SAMEA2738150) | human oral metagenome | biome: human oral; feature: human-associated habitat; material: saliva | place: China | collected 2198 ...
AGGGATGGAGAATCATTCCGATAAAAATGGCGAAAACAGGTGCTCCCACAACAGGCAGGAATCCTCCTAAAACCCAAGAGATGATAGAAATGATCAGACAAACTGACAGTCCTGCCCAATTTTTTGATAGAAATGACATAAAAACCTCCGAAAATAAACACTCCTTATTATAATCTTATTTGTCAGAAAAATAAAATAGAAAGTAGGAATACAGACCCAGCCCGGGGAGCGCACCACCTCAGCCTCCGCACCCGAACGCCCATGCCCTCGCATTCCCGCCCTACCCCCTCCTCATGCCCGTAATGTGGCGGGCAACTCATACGGATCACGCGGGGTGTTAGACAGTACTACACTTAAAGCGGAAGTCACATCGCCGTCACTGAAGAAAAGAGTTTTTGTGCCCACCACGACCGTACATTTGACCGACCGCATCCCTCGCGTTTCTGCTGATGAGTTGCTGGCGGGTTTCCGCCCCTCTGAGCGTTTTGGCGAAGTGTCTTTTGATAGCTACATTCCTGATCCGAATCAGCCGTCGCAGGCTGAGGCTGTGCAGAAGCTGAAGGATTTTGGCGACAAGATTAATGGTGGCGGTGCTGGTGCCGGTTTCTTTGGTCGCCTGTTTGGTGGCAAGAAGAAGGATTCGACGAAGGCTGGCCTGTACCTTGACGGCGGTTTTGGTGTCGGTAAGACTCACTTGTTGGCGTCGTTGTGGCATTATGTGGATGGTCCGAAGGCGTTCGGTACTTTTGTGGAGTACACGAACCTGGTGGGTGCGTTGACGTTCCGTAAGACGGTTGAGGCGTTGAGCAGCTACAAGCTGGTGTGTATTGACGAGTTTGAGCTGGATGATCCGGGTGATACTGTGCTCATGTCTCGTCTGATGCGTGAGCTGGCGGATGCTGGCGTGAAGCTTGTGGCGACGTCGAACACGCTGCCTGGTGCGCTGGGTGAGGGCCGTTTTGCGGCTGAGGATTTTAAGCGTGAGATTCAGGTGCTTGCTTCGCAGTTTGAGGTGCACCGTGTGGATGGTGAGGATTTCCGTCACCGTGGTCTGCCTGCTGCGCCGGAGCCTGTTGCTGATGATGCGTTTGATGCGAAGGTTGAGGAAGTGTTCGGCGGCCAGACTGTTGGTGTTGATAACTTCGCTGACTTGGTGGAGCATCTGGCGAAGGTGCACCCGTCGCGTTACCGTCAGCTGATTGATGGTCTGGATGGTATTGCGTGGCGTGATGTTCACCCGATTACTGAGCAGTCGGTGGCGCTGCGTTTTGTGGTGTTGGCTGACCGCCTGTATGACAAGGACTTGCCGATTGTTTCTTCGGGTGTGCCTTTTGACAAGGTGTTTACTGAGGAGATGCTGGCTGGTGGTTATCAGAAGAAGTATTTCCGTGCGGTGTCTCGTTTGACTGCGTTGGCTCGTGAGGGCATGCTCGGTGAGGAGGCGGAGCGCTAGTTCCGCTGTTCGCCGGGGCCGAGCTTTGGCCGGCTCGGGTTTTGATGCGCTGTTCTTTCTAGTCCCGTGAGACTCGAAGCTCGCCCGGTTTGCATGGTTAGCTTGGTTAGTCTGGTTTACCTGAACCGCGCCAACCCCTCTCATACGTGAAGACCCTCGCCGGGTCGCTTAGGAAGCACCCGGCGGGGGTCTTTGTGTGAGCGAGAACCTGGTACGTGACGGGAACATGGCGTGTCGCTCGCATGGTTTCTTCCCTTGCCAGGGAGTTATGCGGGGGTAGATGTGGTTGGAGTGTATAATTTTGCGTGTAGCCTCCGCGAGGTTCTCGCGAAGCACCCGTTTCTGCCGCATGGTTGCGGGCTATTTTCGGGTAGCTATTTCCCTTCCTTTTCGGAGGGACTTTCATTGAGGGCAGCTAGAGCGGCTGGCTCGCATCGCGCTCTCCATTTCCCTTCCTTTTCGGAGGGACTTTCATTGAGGGTCCTCGCCGCGGTGCTCGCTCCACATGATGCGAAATTTCCCTTCCTTTTCGGAGGGACTTTCATTGAGGGTCAGATTCGCCGAGCATGCCCTCACGAGCCAACGCAGATTTCCCTTCCTTTTCGGAGGGACTTTCATTGAGGCCTTGTGCACTTGCCGAAGTAGAAGCCCAAACCATCCTCATTTCCCTTCCTTTTTGGAAGGGCTTTCATTGAGGCCGGCGACGAGCAGACGCTCAGAGAGGGCGAACTCGCGATTTCCCTTCCTTTTGGGAGGGACTTTCATTGAGGCGCGGGCCGCTCTGGCCGTGGAAAAACCACCGCAATGATTTCCCTTCCTTTTGGGAGGGACTTTCATTGAGGCCTGACGACACCACACACCGGGGTAGAATCAGCCACATTTCCCTTCCTTTTGGGAGGGACTTTCATTGAGGCTTCTTCTACCCAGGCGACGTGGCCGTATTCTCCGAATTTCCCTTCCTTTTTGGAGGGGCTTTCATTAAGGCTCCAGCAGGTCGGCAATGCCGTCCATCGCCTCCAGATTTCCCTTCCTTTTTGGAAGGGCTTTCATTAAGGCCTCACTGAGACGTTCGCCCCGAAATCTGAAAAGATTATTCCCAGCAGCTTGTGGGGACTTTCAATAAGACAGATTAATATCCCCCGGATAACCGCGGGACCGTTTGTCCTGTACCTTGAGGTGTAGACTTTCATTGAGGCACCCAAAAATACAGTCTCAAGTGTGAAAACTAGAGGTATTTCCCTTCCTTTTAGGAAGGGCTTCCATTGAGGCAAGTCGCTGCATGTGGATTTGAATTTCTCGCAGATTGTCATTTCCCTTCCTTTTCGGAAGGGCTTTCATTGAGGTATGTAGTCCACGGCGAATTGGCCGTAATCAAAAGATTTCTCCGCTTTCTAACGGAGACTTTTACTGAAAGTTCTGCAGGCTGCAGCACAGACGGATATCCCGCCGATTTTTCTACTTTGTTATGGGGACTTTCAAGAAGACAGACTGTTGTGACGACCCCAGGACGACTGCTGGACCGTTTATTCTGCACCTTGAGGTGTAGAATTTCATTGAGGCCAGAGAATGACTCACGGGTGGAGAGGTAACCTACCCATTTCCCTTTCCCTACCTTTTTTGTTGGGACTTTCATTGAGGCGGCGTCACCTCCGACGGCGTACCCTTCAAGGCAGCGATTTCCCTTCCTTTTGGGAGAGGCTTTCATTGAGGTGAGGTAACCGTCACCTGCTACCCGGACCAGAACGGCATTTCCCTTCCTTTTGGGAGGGGCTTTCATTGAGGCAGGCCGCCGGACTCGTCGCGCAGGACGCGCGCCATGATTTCCCTTCCTTTTCGGAAGGGCTTTCATTGAGGCCACGAGGATGGGCTGGGCTTCTACCTTGGCGAGTGCACCATTTCCCTTCCTTATGGGAAGGGCTTTCATTGAGGCAGGGGCGGGGGTGGCAAGTTCAAGACATACCCAAAAATTTCCCTTCCTTTTGGGAAGGGCTTTCATTGAGGCCCCGTTACTGTTGTCGCCTATCGCGAACCCGATAAGATTTCCTTTCCTTTTTTGGAGGGACTTTCATTGAGGCGCAGGTGATTGATGACTGATGATGACATCGACCCGTCGGATTTCCCTTCCTGTTCGGGGGGGGGACTTTCATTGAGGCGCACCGGACGGTTTGCCTCTCCACCCGTGGGAAACCTGAGTTCCCTACCTTTTCGCAGGGACTTTTATTGAGGTGATCCAATCTTCTTAATCGGCGATGAGCTGGCACAGCATTTCCCTTCCTATTTGTATGGGATTTCAAAAAGACAAGCTATTGTGAGAGCACAGGATGACAGGTGGGCCGTTCGTTCTGCAGCTTGAGGTGTAGACTTTCATTGAGGCTACCTGAGCATCTGCTGCGACCCCGCCCAAGAAGAAATTTCCCTTCCTTTTGGGAGGGGCTTTCATTGAGGCCGTAAAGGCGGCGTGCGTGTGGAAGTCTCGAATAACGATTTCCCTACCTTTCGTAGGGACTTTCATTGAGGTGACCGTAGGGGCTCAAATGGGGTTGGGTGGGGGTACATTTCCCTTCCTTTTGGGAGGGACTTTCATTGAGGCGGGCTGGTCGGCACGGACACAAACGCTTGGGTGCATTTTCCCTTCCTTTTTGGGAGGGCTTTCATTGAGGCCGCGCGGGCAACGTCGAGACGGTACACCATGAAGAATTTCCCTTCCTGTTTGGAAGGGCTTTCATTGAGGCCCGACGCTCACGAAGTTCTTCCTTTCGTTACAACATTTCCCTACGGCTTCGTGGGGACTTTCATTGAGGTGACAAACAGGGTCGCCTGATTAAGACTTTCTATGTTGCATTTCCCTTCCTGCTTGTAAGGACTTTCAATTAGACAGATCAATATCCCACCAAGATGACTGTGGGACCGTTTATTCTGTACCTTGAGGTGTAGACTTTCATTGAGGCAGAGCGAAAAACCCACCCTGGCTGGGGTGGGTCCGGTATTTCCTTTCCTTTTTGGAGGGCTTTCATTGAGGCGCCCTTTTCCCACAAATTCGTGCCAAAAATTTTATATTTCCCTTCCTTTTGGGAAGGGCTTTCATTGAGGCGTGGACGAGGTTCAGGCAAAGGGCGGTCAGGTCATCATTTCCCTACTCTCCGTAGGGACCTTCATTGAGGCGGCGAATGCACCAGCTACGTGGCGTGGAAGTTGAACATTTCCCTTCCTTTTGGGAAGGACTTTCATTGAGGTACGGTTGCCAGCTGCGCGATTTCACGGCGCAACCGCTATTTCCCCTCCTTTTTGGAGGGGCTTTCATCGAGGAGAGAAACGCACCATCTGGCAAACCCTCGAATACCGAGATTTCCCTTCCTTTTTGGAGGGGCTTTCATTGAGGCTTGGTTCCGCCGGATGAATTGATTGCGAAAAAGCCCATTTCCCTTCCTGTTTGGAGGGGCTTTCATTGAGGTGCGGTGCAGGACGGCGAGGAAACCCTCATCGAGGAATTTCCCTTCCTTATGGGAAGGGCTTTCATTGAGGCGCCGCCGCTGTGAGGACATAATGACCTTCGCCTGTGTGATATTTCCCTTCCTGTTTGGAGGGGCTTTCATTGAGGCGCTGATTCCAGACAAGTACTTGATGCAAATGCCGCCATTTCCCTTCCTTTTCGTAGGGACTTTCAATAAGACAGATCAATATCCCTTCAAGATGACTGCGGGACCGCTTGTTCTGTACCTTGAGGTGTAGACTTTCATTGAGGCTCGTGACTGGGCAGCTCCCTGAAATTGGGCATCTCATTTCCCTTTCTTTTCGGAAGGGCTTTCATTGAGGCTGCGTGGACAATGATTCGATTGTCCAGTGCGTGAATGAGATTTCCCTTCCTATTTGGAAGGGCTTTCATTGAGGCGAGGCTACCCAGCACGCATCACGCGCTATCGGCGCGATTTCCCTTCCTTCTGGGAAGGGCTTTCATTGAGGTTTCACCTCTGCCGGTGATGACGCGGTGGACTTGGCATTTCCCATGCTTATCGGAGGGGCTTTCATTGAGGTCTTTCTGCTGCACTCTACTGGCTGGGTATTTCTTCGCTTTCTAGCGGAGACTTTCATTGAGGCCGACATGAAGAACGTCGTTATCGGCATTGTCGGCATTTCCCTTCCTATTTTGGAGGGGCTTTCATTGAGGCGGGATGCTCAGCTCAGAGTGCATTCGCGCGATTCTCACGTGCGGGCTTGACCCTCACGCCGGGTTCCTGCACAGCAGCTCTCGCAATAAGCCGGCGCTCGCGCTTGACCTCATGGAAGAGTTCCGTGCCGTCATCGCGGATTCTGTGGTGGTGTCTCTTATTAATAGGAAGCAGGTCAAGGCATCAACCTTCACCACGGTCGGTGGCAGCTACCGGCTCACACCCGAAGGACGGAAGACCGTCATCGCCGCGTTCGAGAAGCGCATGGCTACGGAAATCACCCATCCCATCTACGGGTATTCGGTGTCCTGGCGCCGCGCCATTGAGGTGCAGGCCCGCATGCTCCTGGGCGTGATTAACGGAACCACCCGCGAGTACACGGGGGTGACTGTACGATAATGCGTGATGACGCCCGACGAACGCTCATTGCCTACGATGTGCCCAGCGACCGGCGGCGCGCCAAACTGGCCAAGCTCATTCTTAGCTATGGGGACCGTATTCAGTACAGCGTCTTTATTGTGGATGCGGCCCCGGCTAAGGTGCGGCGCATCAAAGATGAGGTTCAGGAGCTGATTGATCCGGATGAGGATTCGGTACTCTTCTGCGACCTGGGGCTGCTGACCAGGCTTGATGAGCCGACCTTCAGCTACATCGGCCGGGCGCGTGAGGTGACCGAATCGGATGCGCTCATTCTCTAGCTGCGTGCTGCTCATTCGCTAGCGACGCGCGGCAGGGGAGCGGGGGAATGACGAGTTCGATTGCGGACTGGTAGTAGAGGTGGGGATAATGGCTTTCGGAGGCTTTCGTCTGCGGACACTAAATTTCTCTGCCTTCGGGCGGGGACTTTCATTGAGGCAAGCCGGTTGCAAGCCTGATTTATGCCGCTGCTTTTATTGCCCCCTTCGGGCGGGGACTTTCATTGAGGCCGCTCAGAAATCACCGCGTGACGCTCCGCGTCCTCCACATTTCCCCGCCTTCGGGTGGGGACTTTCATTGAGGCCCGACCGAACATATCGACGGATTCCGTAAGGCTGTAATTTCCCTACCTTCGGATGACGAAGCCGCGGTAGGCATAGATATTGCGTGGTGTACACTTTGGGTACGTAATCCGCGAGAGTCTCGTGCCGTAGTAGTCTCTGTTGCGCCATAACATGCTAGTTTTTAGCTAGCTATTTCTCTGCCTTCGGGCGGGGACTTTCATTGAGGCATGGGTCCGGCCACGAAGAAGCACTATCGTTCGGCATTTCCCTGCCTTCGGGTAGGGAATCTTCATTGCGATTCTGGGTATGAATCGGGAAGCCTCACGTGGGTTGCGCAGCTTCGTTCTAGAAGTCAATTCGGTTTCTAGAACGGGGCTCTTCTCTTTAAACATGAAGATGGGGCTAGACGTGGCACCTACTGCGGATTTCTCATGGTAGCTATCTGAGTCTGAAATGACCAAATCAGATGCGCGTAATCTGTAGCGGCGCTATGGTGAGATCATGAGCCGAGAAGAGAGCCGATTGCGTCGTAGAGGAGAGGTAGGGATAATGGAGGAACAGCTGATATTCCAGAGGCTTCTCGTGCTTCTTTCCTGAGCAAATCTCTACCGTGTTGTATAGCCCGAGCTTTCATTGAGGGATTGAAGTTTTTTGGGAAGCCTTTATTGCTGGTATCTTCTCCTGCGACGGAAATCGCCGGAGCTTTCTCTAAAAATTTGACCCCTCGCTGGTAATTTTACTGGCGGAGGGTCAAATATTTATATATTGAAGTTTTTTGGGAAGCTCGAAGGGGGTTTGTCTAGGTGTAATCTTAATGCTATGGTTGAGACATCAACTGGTTTGGAGATTGCTTCAGCAACTCACTGGAGTAGCTCTAGCCCCAACCTTGGAGGTGAAGGATATGGTCCGACTACTCACAAGAAGTAAAAAGCCGCCCGCTACGCGAGGCGCAACGGGCGGCTTTTATTCAAAATAGTGAAACCGCATCAAGCGGTGGTCACGTTTTGCTGCAACAAAACATGATCAACCCAGTATACCGGGGCTCCGGAAAAGAAGCCTAATCCCAGCCCGATACTGACCGCTTGTGTGGCTGAGCCATACCTTCTGCACCCTGTGCTGTCACTACCCAAAACACGGGTCGTAACAGTACAGGGGAGAGGGAAAAGGCATGCCGAATTAGCAGCGTGACGAAAACACGCGCACCATTCGGAAAACCGATGTAGCTTAAAGCTATACAAGTAAACGTGCACGTCCAACGCATCGAAGCAAACGTGCACCCAACATATAAGGAGACAACCATGTCCCAGAACGAATCCCAGAACACCATCACCCTCGCCGATCTCCTCGATAACGTCAAGCTCGGCCGCGGCTCCGTCATCACCTCCATCACCGAACTCGAACCCGCAGCAGGCCCCCACGCATCCGTAGCACCCGCCAAGTTCGTTGACGGCTCCAAGTCCGTCTTCGCCTACGAAACCCGCTACATCGATGGCGATGCGCGGAAGGTCGTCCTCATCGACAGCAAACAGTCCGAACTCAACCGTGCAGAAGCCGCCATCGAACAGGGTCGCCAGTACGGCGACGAAGCAGCCGTCAAGATTCCCCGCGCCGTCGTCACCTACAAGACCGAAAACGGCCCCGTCGAATACACCGACATGGAGCTCTCCCACCGCATCTTCGACGGCCACTTCCGTGCCGGTCGTGTCGATGATAAGCCCATCACCGAAAACGACCAGTACCGCGCACTGCGCAACTGCACCCCCGCAGATATGAGCGCACTGCTCAACACCGCCCCCGCAGCGCTCCTCTTCGGCGCATGGGACTCCACCCGCAAGAGCAACCAGGTTCGCCTGCGCAGCGCCCTCGTCGGTGAAATCATCGGCGTCCTCGCAGACCAGGAGCCCGGCGCTGAACACCGACAAGCACGCCGTGGCGGCGCCCGCGTCGACGCCGTAGCCGCCAGCGTGAAGCTTGCTCCCAAGGATATGGAATCCTTGGTCAACGACCAGGAAGCGGAACTGAGCCCCAAAAACATTAAGAAGAACCGTGATGCAATCGCAGCTGCTTCCAAGGCAAAGAACAAGGATGCCGCTCACGTTTCAGCCTCTGGCATCGGCCTGGGTAGCATCCCGCCCTCGCTCGAAGAAACCGGTGCTGTAGCCTGCCGCCGCATTATTCGCTCCTGGGTTCTGAGCCTCACCACCCTGCGTCAGCTGCGCTTCGGCACCGACGAAAAAAAGAACGTTGCTGCCCGTGCACTCCTCGCCGCGCTCGGCCTCAACGCCATTGCCCGTGCGGAAAGTGAACTCTACATCCGTGCTAACTGCGACCTGATCGAATCTGCTGCACCCGTCGTCACCCTCGCCCAGCGTTCCGGCAAGAAGAAGGAATTCGCACCCCTGACCGTTAAGCAGGCCGACCAGCTTCTCCTCGATGCTATCGAGAATGCCAAGAAGGCTGGCGTGGCTGACTGGAACGGCCAGACTTTCAACGTCGACGGCAACCCCAACATCATCAAGAACGCCACCGCGGAGGACGCTGAATAATATGACGAACCTCGGAATTCTCGCGAGGTTCCCGCTCGGCGTATACCAGGGCCACAAGGCAGACGGAAGCCCCGACGCCTTCCCCGACCCTGCCCGCTTGCAGGCCGCGCTCCTCAGCGCGGCCGCGCAGGGACCTCACGCAATTATCGAAAACGGGCAGCTCGCCCCCTCGGAAGAATCTCTCAAGGCCCTCAAATGGCTTGAGGAGAACCCCCCGACCGGGTTGCAGCTTCCCGACATGTGCCCCGTGTACCGCTCACCCAACAAGATGAGCCGCTTTATGTACCGCGAGGTAGCGCGCTCTGCCAACGGGCGGCAGACTGAACGTCGTGCTGTGTCCGACGGCTGGGCTGTATCTGACACCATCGGCTGGCAGTACGATAAGGTGCCCGCAGACATCGCGGAAACCATCACCCAGCTCTGCGGCGAAGTACCCTCCCTCGGAGAAGCCAGCAGCTTCACCGCCCTCTACACCGGAGACGTGGAACCCACCCACACTATCGACACTAAGTCGGGCCCCTTCGAAGCAGGCGGCATGCCCGTCCGTGTGCCCGTGCCCGGCCGGGTTGATGCACTCATGCGTGCTCACGCAGAAGCGTACCCTGCTAAGGTGCCCACCAAGGCAGGCGATAAGACCGCAGCGAGCGACACGATGCGCCCTTCCTCGGTACCTATCGCAGGCCTCGGATCCATCAAGTACCAGCCTGTGGAGGCTGAAACCTCCACCAGCCCCTGGGAATACTTGTGGCTCCTCGAAGTAGACGGTGAAGAGCTGAAGTCCGAACAGTACGTCAAGGCATGCTCCCTGCTGCACAAGGCTCTCGTAGCTGCCGCAGGATTCGGTGCGCCCAGCCTCATCACCGGCAGGTACCCCAAGGGCCATAAGCCGGCCAACAGCCTGGCGTTGCAGTACCTGCCTGCCCGCTACCTGCCTGACTATCTGCGTCGTGAGGTGAAGTCTAAGGGAGTCCTGCTCGTCTTGGTCCCGGCAAACGCCCCGACCGATGAGGCAGTAGAACTCGGTATCGCACTCAGGAGCGTAGAAACCCTCTACGCTCAGGACTTCCCTCGGCTGACCGTGAAGCTTCGACAGAAGCGCCTGCCCGCGCAGGGTTTCTGGGATGCACCCAAGACCGGGTACAAGCGTCTGTGGCGTACTCTCAGCGCGGCCGTTCCCGAATCGCGCGTTTTCAACCGCCCGAAGAAGACTGAGACGAAGGCATGGACCTTCGCTGACGCCGCTCTGCTTTCCATGGCTTACGTGTGGCGTGACAGCTTCGAAGCGCCTGAGGCTGAAACCTCACGTGAACGAATTCGTATTTTGAGGGATCAGGTTGCTAAAAAGGCTGAGGCCAAGGTTCTGGATGCTCACCGTGTAACCCAGAACCCCGCCGCCTACGCCTACAAGCTGCCCCGCACTCTGCCCGCAGAGCCGTGGCGCGGCATCGTAGACCTCGGCAACCTGGCAACGGATACGACTCTCGTAGCCATCGGCCAGTCCCGCCACATGGGCGGCGGCCTGCTGGTTCCGTTTGACGTGCCCACCGAAGAATACGACCGCCACGAGAAGGAGGAAGAGCATGACTAGCTCCACTACCGCGCTGCCCTCCATCACTCGTGATGAGTTCGGTGAGTTCTTTGCCTCTCTCAATGGAGGGTACGCGCCCTTCAGCTGGCAGGAAGAGGTGCTCGACCACATTTGCGAGCACGGAGTATGGCCGGAACGTATTAACGCACCGACCGGCTCCGGTAAGTCCTCCGTGGTTGATATCCATCTCTTCGCGAATGCGCTCGCAGCGGTTGGCGCCGCGCCGCGCGTTCCCCGTCGCCTCTGCGTGACCGTGGGACGTCGTGCGCTGGTCGACAACCAGGTAGACCGCGCCTACAAGATTCTCGAATGCATGGAGAAGGCGCTCGCTGTTGAATCCGGCGAGTCCGATATTCTACGGAGGGTGGATGAAGCTCTCCAGAGCTTCCAGACTCGCAATGACAAGCAGGGGAATGACCCCTTCGAAGTTGGCCACATTCGTGGCGAACTCTCGAACCGCACCCTGCCGGTGACCGACATTTCGGCATGCGCAATCATCGCCGCAACCCCCGACATGTACGGTTCGCGAGCGCTCTTCCGTGGCTACGGTAGCACCATGGCTGCCCGCCCGCGTGAGACCGCCCTGCTGACCATGGACACCGTCATGGTGCTCGACGAGGCTCACATGAACCGCCAGCTGCTGCACACCACTCAGCGTATTGCCGAGCTGCAGAAGCGCGAGGTCAACCTGGGTGTTCCCACCCTGCAGGTGGTCGAGACGACCGCTACCCCCTCCACTGAGGACAGCGAATCGACCACCCTGGGCGTTGACATTGAGGCTCTCGATAAGCCGAATGATGAAAAGCTACGCGACCGTGTCTACTCGCATAAGGAACTGGTGCTCCACCCCATTGATAAGTGGGACGGCAAGCCCGGTAACCCTGCGACCGTGAATGCCGCTGTGGACGCCATTATGGAGCGCCTTGCTCACCGTGAGGCGGGTGAAAGCTCCAAGAAAGCATACACTGTCGGCTGTATCGTCAATCATGTGCGGACGGCTATCGCCATCAAGGAAGCGCTAGTTAAGAACAAGGTGCTTGAAAAGGCGGAAGAGGTTCAGCTTCTCGTAGGACGCATGCGCCCCTCGGATCTGGAAAAGCTACAGAACAAGCACCGCGACCTCTTCAGTACCCGCGGTGATGAGTCCGTGAAGGTTGTTGTTGCCACCCAGACTCTTGAAGTTGGTATCGACGTTGACTTTGCTGACCTGGTGACCGAGCTGGCTCCGGCCTCTTCCTTGGCGCAACGCTTCGGACGTGTCAACCGTCTGGGCCGCCGTAAGGATTCCAAGGTCATCGTTATTGAGCCTGCGAGCGGTGACTCGGTGAAGAAGGACGCGCCGCCCTACAAGGCGGTTGACCTGAGCAATGCGTATGCATGGCTCGAAGTGCTCAACGGTACTGAGAACCCGTCGGTGAACCCCGCCGCAATGGTCAAGTACCCGCCGGTACAGTCCTCCCCGGAGCGTCTGCTCTACCAGCGCCCGGAATGGCCTGACCTGCTGGAATTCTCGCGTACCGACGAGAATCCCTACGATGAGCCGGACCTTGACCTGTGGCTGCACGACTCCCTGGACGCAGAAACCGCAATGGGTGGTGTTATTGTGCGTGATAACCTGCCGAGCAACACTTCTGCCGCCATGGAGATTCTCAAGACCAGCTACTTTGCACTGAGCGACCGGGAAACCTTCCCCGCGAATCTGAAGATTCTCCAGGAGATTCTGGACTACCAGGATGAGCACGGCGTGAAGCCGCGTAAGTTCCTTTATCGTCAGGGTGAAATTTCCCTGTGGCAGGATGCTGACCATGGGGAAGAGAGCCGTCAGTCGTTGGCTCCTGGTGACGTTCTGCTTCTTGACATGGGCAGTGTTCCGTTCACGAACCAAGGCATTGCTGTGACTCAGCGTGAGCTGCCTTCTAAGAAGGACGAGCTGAAGGCTGTGCCCTTCCTCGATGATGCCAAGCTCTACGTGTATGAGAAGTGCGCGGACCGTGAGGAACGCTTCAGGAAATACCTGGGTCTCTCGCCCGAAGAGGTAGCGGAACTGCTTGACACTCAGGGCACGGACGGTAAGAAGAGGATTGCTTCTGAGCTTTCTACCGAGGCTGAGGATGGTCAGGAAGTTATCTCCTGGTACGCCGTTGTGACCGACGAAGAGTCTGTTGAAGATTCCGATATCGCTCAGGAGCTGGCCCCAACTGATCCCGTTCTTCTGGACGACCACCAGAACGATGTTGCTGAGCGTACCCGCCAGCTTGCCGAGAACCTCGGCCTGGCACCGGAATTCTCGGAGGCACTGGAACTGGCTGCAAAGTACCACGACGAAGGCAAACGCGACCTGCGCTTCCAGCAGATGCTAGGTGCAGACCCGGAAGCGGAGGCGCTCGCCAAGAGCGGCCGCCGTTCCGTGGCAGAGGCGTACCGCGCCCGTAGCCGTAGTGCCCTGCCGAGGGGCTGGCGTCATGAGCAGCTGTCTGCACTCATGGTTGCGGCCTCGCCCGAAAAGATGGGGGAGCACCGCGACCTGGTATTGCGCATCATTGGCTGCAGTCACGGTCACGGCCGGTTCTCCTTCGCCCATGACGCAGGCTTCCTGCTCAAGGAAGGCTACCTGCCCGAAGGAACGGACTACGAAGCGCTCAAGGAACAGGCGACCCGACTCTTCAATGTCGGTTACTGGGACAACCTCATAGAGCAGACGAGCCGCACCTACGGCCCGTACGCTACCGCCTACCTTGAAGCCGTTGAACGCGCAGCAGACGCCCAGATTTCACGGGAGGGACACTAATGGCAACGTTGACTATTGCCGGTGACTACACCTCGGCATTGACCCATTTTGCCCTCTATGGGCTGTCCCTGATGGTCGAGCAGAAGCACCCCGGAACCGTCACTGTCGGTTGGTCTCAGGAGGGTCAGCCGCGCGCCCAGATGCATGCTGAAGGCGTGTCAGAAGAAGAAATTGCCG
>ERZ773272.643-NODE-643-length-13622-cov-69.114764_pt1 | contig 13622 bp, 10 predicted proteins | sample MGYA00511891_ERZ773272 | MGnify/ENA primary metagenome ERZ773272 (study PRJEB29015, sample SAMEA2738150) | human oral metagenome | biome: human oral; feature: human-associated habitat; material: saliva | place: China | collected 2198 ...
TCGTGATTCTGGTGTTCTTCACCTTCTACGTCTCCTCCGGCATGGTGTCCGGCGGTCTGTTCTTCAAGTCCTCCTTCGGACAGGAATACCACACCGGTATGCTCCTGCTGGCAGGCATCACCGTGTTCTACACCTTCTTCGGCGGCTTCATGGGCGCATCCTACACCGACATGGTTCAGGGCCTGCTCATGCTCGCAGCACTCATTGCCGTTCCCGTCGTCACTATTATTAACCTCGGCGGCGTGGGCCCCGTGGTTGAGTCCATCAGCCAGGTAAGCCCCGACGCACTGAGCATCTTCGCAGGCACCACCTTCGCCGGTATCGTTTCATCCCTCGCGTGGGGTCTGGGCTACTTCGGCCAGCCGCACATTATCGTGCGATTCATGGCAATGCGCACCCCCGCGGACGCTAAGTCCGGCCGCCGCATCGGCATCAGCTGGATGGTCCTGACCGTGTTCGGTGCACTGAGCGGCGCGTTCATGGGTATCGCATACTTTGCACGCCACCCCGAGGCATCCCTCACCAACCCCGAAACCGCTGAGTCGGTCTTCCTGGACCTCTCCCAGATTCTGTTCCACCCCCTCGTTGCGGGCCTGATTCTGGCTGCGGTTCTGGCGGCAATTATGTCCACCCTCTCTTCGCAGCTGATCGTGTGCTCCTCCGCTCTGGTGGAGGACCTCTACGGCATCTTCTCCTCGAAGAAGCTCAGCGCATCCAAGTCCCTGTGGCTCGGCCGTGCAGGCGTGGCAATCGTGGCACTGGTCGCCGGTGCCCTGGCGTGGAACCCCAACAGCTCCATTCTGCAGCTGGTCGCATTCGCTTGGGCTGGCTTCGGTTCGGCATTCGGCCCGACCGTTCTGCTCTCCCTCTACTGGCGTAAACTGACCACTCAGGGTGCACTCGCCTCCATGATTACCGGTGCCGTTGTGGCATTCGCATGGGGTCAGAGCCCGATGAAGTCCGTGCTCTACGAAATGGTTCCCGGCTTCGCTTCGGCGATGCTGGTCGCAATCATTGTCTCCCTGGTCACCTACAAGAAGAACCAGACCATTGACGAAGAGTTCGACCGCGCGGTAGAGCTCGCAAAGGTCAAGTAACCCACAAATAACCGTAGCCTACAACTAACCGAGGCTGGGTAAGGTTCCTGACCCAACCTCTAAGGCCCGGGCCGCACACACGCGGTCCGGGCCTTCTTATATGCCCGGGCAACCCATGCCACAACCTCAGACAACGCCCGAGCAACACCTGAGCAACACCTGAGCAACGTGCGGGCAACGTAGAATAGGGTCTATGACTGCACAACTTCCCGAAAAGGTCTCGGACATCTTCAACCCCGCCGACTGGCGCGTTGTCGAAGGCTTCGAAGACTTCACCGACATCACCTACCACCGCCAGGTTGAGCGCGACGAAAACGGCGAAATCCTGCGCGATCTGCCCACCGTGCGCATCGCATTCGACCGCCCCGAGGTCCGCAACGCATTCCGCCCGCACACCGTGGACGAACTCTACCGCGCCCTCGACCACGCCCGCATGACCTCCAACGTAGGCACCGTACTGCTCACCGGCAACGGCCCCTCCGCCAAGGACGGCGGCTGGGCTTTCTGCTCCGGCGGCGACCAGCGCATCCGCGGCCGCGACGGCTACCACTACGCCAGCGGCGACACCGCAGAAAGCATCGACCCGGCGCGCGCAGGCCGACTGCACATCCTGGAAGTGCAACGCCTCATCCGCACCATGCCCAAGGTTGTTATCGCCCTCGTCTCCGGCTGGGCTGCAGGCGGCGGCCACTCCCTGCACGTGGTAGCTGACCTGACCATCGCCTCCGAAGAGTACGGCAAGTTCAAGCAGACCGACGCAACCGTCGGCTCCTTCGACGCAGGCTACGGTTCGGCACTGCTCGCACGCCAGGTGGGTCAGAAGTTCGCCCGCGAAATCTTCTTCCTCGCCAAGGAATACGACGCACAGCGCATGTACGAAATGGGCGCAGTCAACGACGTAGTCCCCCACGCAGAGCTCGAGAACAAGGGCCTGGAATACGCGGCACACATCGCCCGCCAGTCCCCGCAGGCAATCCGCATGCTCAAGTACGCCTTCAACCTGCCCGACGACGGCATGCTCGGCCAGCAGGTCTTCGCCGGTGAGGCAACCCGCATGGCGTACATGACCGATGAGGCTGTGGAGGGTCGCGACGCGTTCTTGCAGAAGCGTGACCCGGACTGGTCCAACTACCCCTACTACTTCTAAGAGACAGCCCTTCTACAGAAGTAGTTTCAGATGCATAGGCTCGGAGCCGGATTCAACCCTGAGAACCTCAGCTAAGAATCCGGCTCCGGCGCATTTGATGCCGCACCGGCATATGACACCGGCGCATGACAGCACGCAGCCGCTATATACAGCCGCTAAGGATTTAGCCATGATGAACACCCCCGTACCCGGGCTCATACCCTCCCCCGCCCCGCAGGAGGCTGCCCTGCACCCGCAGGCGGTACAGGTGCGCGCCGACCAGCCCGCCGACCCTCACGCCATGCTGGACGCCTTCGAGCAGCTGCTGGGCAGGTACGCGGCGGGTGCTGGTGCTGAGGGTGTAGAGGCTAAGGAGCCTATTGCCCTGGTGGTGGGAACCTCCGGATCCACCGGAACCCCCAAACGCACCGCACTGACTGCACGAGCTCTAGCCGCCAGTGCGGCAGCCACCGAACGCTTCTTCGGCTCAAACTCCGATGCGGCATCGCAGTGGCTCCTGGCTCTTCCGGCGCACTATATTGCCGGCGCACAGGTGCTCGCACGCTCCGTACTCGCCGGTACCGCCCCGGTCATTGCCCGCTCCGTCATTGAGCCCGTGCACTTTAGCCCCGAAGTTTTCCTGCAGGCGGTTGAGCACATGAGTTCGGCACGCAGGTTTATCTCCCTGGTGCCCACTCAGCTCCATAAACTGCTCGAAAGCGCGGACGCCAACCCGCACCTGGGCGCTGAAATTCACGAGGCGCTCAGCTCCTTCACCGGAATCCTGCTTGGAGGCGCCCCCGCCAGCGCCGACCTGCTCGCCGCCGCCACTGCGCTGGGGCTGAACACGGTGACCACCTACGGTAGTGCCGAAACCGCCGGCGGATGCGTCTACTCCGGCTCTGTTCTGCCCGGCGTGCGGGTGGAACTCGTGCCCGAAGAAGGCATGCCCGCCGTGCCGGATATTGAGGGCAAGTCGGCGAATGAAGAATCTGTGCGGGTTGGTCGTATTTGGATCAGCGGCGCGCACCTCGCCAACGGCTACATTGGCGATGCAACCCGCACCGCGGAGCACTTCTTCACCGGCGCGGACGGCACCCGCTGGTACCGCACCGACGACTACGGTCTGCTCAGCCCCGCGCACGACCCCGATACCGCTGCGCACGACCCCAACAGCGTTGCGCACGGCACCGACAGCGCTGTGCAGGGTAGCGAGCCGCGCCTGCAGGTGCTTGGCCGTAGCGACGACGTGCTCATCAGCGGAGGCGTAAAAATCTCCGCCCTCGCCGTGGCGACAGTCCTCGAAGAGCACCCCGCCGTACGCGAAGCCTGCGTCATCGGCCTACCCGATGCCCGCTGGGGCACAGCCATTGCCGCCGCGGTCACGCTGGTACCCTCTGCCGGTGCCGCGGCTGCACCTACTGAGAATAACCCCGCACTGAACGAAGATCTCTGCGCCCTGCTGCGTGCCCGCTGCGCCGAAAAGCTCGGTGCCCCCGCCGCACCCAAGCAGCTGAGCATCCTGCCGGATTTCCCGCTCACCAGCACCGGCAAGCCGGACCGCGCAAAAATATACAGTATCCTGGACAGAGACTATCGTCAGGGCTAAAGCAGGCTCATCCGCGGGTTTTTGCCCCGTACACGCAGCCGCCCACACGCCCTGACCGTCACATCACAACCCCTCACGCACAAACTCACGCATCATACGCACTTAGACCCGGAAGGAACCCCCGTGGCAACTGCCGCCCAATGGATTGAAGGCGCTCGCCTGCGCACCCTGCCGCTCGCCGTCGCCCCCATTATTGCCGGCTCAGCTGCCGCCTACGAGATCAACGCCTTCAAGCCGCTCTACGCATTCTTGGCGTTCCTCGTCGCGTTCTTCCTGCAGGTCGGCGTGAACTACGCCAACGACTACTCCGACGGCATCAAGGGCACCGACGAAGACCGCGTGGGTCCGCTACGCCTCGTCGGTTCCGGCGTGGCAAGCCCCCGCTCCGTCAAATTCGCCGCCTTCACCTGCTTCGGCCTAGCGATGCTTGCGGGTCTTGCCCTGGTCGCTCTGGCGAACCAGTGGTGGTTCCTGGCGATTGGCGCCTCCAGCGTCTTCGCGGCGTGGGGCTACACCGGCGGCAAGCACCCCTACGGCTACATGGGCCTGGGTGACGTGTTCGTCTTCGTCTACTTCGGTCTGGTCGCGACCCTGGGCACCCTCTACACGCAGGCACACACCCTGACCCTGCTCGGCTGGGTTGGTGCTATCGGCATTGGTCTGATTTCCTGTGCACTGCTCATGGCAAATAACGTGCGCGACATTCCCACCGACATTGAGGCGGGCAAACTGACCATGGCGGTCCGCCTGGGCGAACGCTGGTCGCGCATCACCTACATCGTGGAAATGGCGCTGGCACTGGGTCTGGGCGTGCTCCTACTCGATGAGAACCCCTGGTTCCTGCTGATCTTCCTGCTGGTCGGCCCGACCATCCACTCCTGCGTAACCGTGTGGACGCGCGGCGGCCGCGAGCTAATCCCCGTGCTCAAGCAGGCGGGTATTGTGGCGCTCGTGTACTCCGTGATTCTAGCCCTCGCCGTGTGGCTGGGTTCGCTGGATATTATTAGCCACGAGGTTCAGGTGTTCACCGGCTACTAAGCCGACCTACAAATCTGCGCCAGATTACCGCGCCGTTACGCCGCTAGCGGGCACCCTGTTCATAGTTCTGCGATAACGCGGCGGTATGTCATAGTAGTGCTTATGATTCGAGCCATGCTGATTATTGGCGGCGCCGCCCTCATCGTGGGGCTGACCCTCTACACCCTCTTGGACGCCGTCCGCACCCCCGCACACGAGGCGCGAACCCTGCCCAAGTGGCTGTGGGTTCTCGTCACCCTGCTCTTCCCCGTGGTGGGCCCGCTCATGTGGCTTATCCTGGGCCGCCCCAAGGCGCAGCCCGCAGCAGGCGCTCGCCGCGGCTTCGGTCAGCGACGCAACACCCCGGCGCCCTCGGTATCTTCCCCCGACGACGATGAAGAATACCTGCGCTGGCTCAAAGCAAAAGCAGAACGCGAACGCCGCAGCCGCGAGGCAGAATCGAACAACACGCAGGACCCCGAACTTAAGGATTCTGAACGTAAAGATCCCGAGGACGGCACCCCGAATCAGGGTAACGGGCAGAACTAGCCGGGACAGCTAGGTTTGCAGCCCGTGTAGGTTTACAGCTCGTGCGCCCCTCAAGGTGTACAGAAAGAGGCTGTGAGCGCATCCGTAACGGATGGGCTCACAGCCTCTTTCTATGCTCAAAACAGCTTTGGGAACTAGCAGCCGGGTTTATTAGCTACCGGGCAGCTGAATCACACCACCGTACAGCGGCGCAGCAGGCTCCGCATAGCCCGCAAAATGCGGCATCTCATGCTCAAAATCAGTGGTGCTAAACGCCAGGGTCGTAATCGACGCCAGGTTACACTCACGGGCACGCGGGTCATGCTGCAGCATGCGGCCCTCAACACCCAGGCGAGTAATCCAAATCGGCAGCTGGTGCGACACAATAATCGCCTCCGCGCCCTCGCCACCCAACTCGTAGGCGGTACGCGCCGCATCCTGAACAGCCGCAGCCATACGGCGAATCTGATCCAGATACGACTCACCCCAGGAGGGGCGCGCCGGGTTGTACAGCTTCGTCCAGTGACGCGGGTTCTTCAGCAGCTCCTGCGCGTTCACGTGCAGACCCTCAAAGTAGTTATCCGCCTCAATGACGCGCTCATCCGGCTGCGCGGTCAGACCCAGTAGCTCCTCAACCGGGGCGGCAGACTCACGAGTACGCTGCAACGGCGAGCAGACCAGATGCACGAAACGGGCGCCGCGCTCAGCACGGGCCGCGAACTCCTCAGCGCTCAGACGCACCATCTGCTGGCCCTTATCGGACAGACGGTAGCCGGGCAGACGGCCGTACACGATACGCTCGGGGTTGTGCACCTCGCCGTGACGCATGAGGTGAACTTTAATGGTGGAAGTTTCAGTCATAATCCCAGTCTCTCAGATAGCGCGCCGCACCCCAAACAGGTGACCCGCACATCCCCTCTACAAATACAAAACCCGGCGTACAAAACCCACCCTAAAACCCAGCCTGCGAAACTGCAGAAACGCAAAAACCCCGCCTCTCCGGACGGAGGGCGGGGCGAAAGAAGTCTATTTACTTCTTGTTGCGGCGCTGGTGGCGGGTCTTACGAAGCAGCTTGCGGTGCTTCTTCTTGGACATACGCTTGCGGCGCTTCTTGATAACGGAACCCATAGGATTTCCTCACTTTACTCGTACCCGGCCGAGTCATTCGACTCGGTAGCTACCCGGGGATATTTATACCGGTATAACCGATCCAAAACGCATTTTAGGCACAGAAATACCCTTGCGTTTTAGAGCGCTACCTACCTAGAGTACTAGGTTTACCCCCATTTTCACCATTCGAGAGCGGCTTTTCAGGAGTTTTTCCCTGAATTTCCGCTTTTCCCGCAGGCTTATCGAGGGTATTTCCGGGTGAAAACGGGGATTCGGCAACCCTAACGGCGCTTCTTCTTCGACTTCTTCGAGCCCTTACCGCGGCCGTGAGACAGCACCGAACCGGAAGAAGCTGCAGCACCCTCAGAAGTGCTCTCCTCAGCCTGGGAGGCGGTCTCTACTGATTCCTCAGCTGATTCCTGCGCCAATTCCTGCGCGAGGTTAGATTCCTCAGCGGGTTCTTCAACCGGCTCTTCTACAGAAACCTCCTCAGCAGATTCTTGCTCAGCCGCCGCGTGCAGCGCCTTCAGACGCTCAGCACGCTCAGCCTCGGCACGAGCCAGCGCCTCCTGATCAATAGCTGGCTGGGGCTCAGGCTTCGCTTCAGCGTTCACAGCCGGTTCCTTCGCTGCCTGATCCTTCTCGGCACTCTCCTGAGCTTCCTCAGGCTCGTACACATCCACACCAAAGAAACGCTTCATCTTCGAGAAGATACCGCGGCGCTCCTGCACCGGCTCCTCATGCGGAAGCTTCTCATAGGTGTCGTGGATGGTCGCTGCCGCCTCAAGACGGGTAGGCTCAGCAGGCTGGACGGCGGGCGCCTCCTGGCGCGCCGGGGCACGCAGAACGTTCTCCGGCTCAGTCTCCGCAGGAGCCGCGGCAGTCACGACAGCCGCAGGACGCGCGGTACGGGCAGGCGCAGTCAGCACCCTACTACGATCCACCGGCTTAATGATGGTCGCACGCACCGGAGAAATAATCTGACCGCTACGACGACGCGGAGCCGCCGCAGAAGCACGCAGAACCTTCGCGGGCCCCTCAGCCTCTTCCTGCGCCTGGGCGGCAGGCACGCTCGGCAACTGACCGCTGGGAATCTGCGAGCTAAGAGGCTGTGAGCCGAGAGTCTGCGAGCTAAAATTCTGCGCGGCAGGAGCCTGGGAGGCGGGTGCAGCCTGCGCAACCGGGGTGCTGCGGCGCGGGGTACCGAAGCTCAGCGGCACATCCGGGCTCACCGAATGCGCGGCAGGCTGTGCGGGAGCTGCGGAAGCTACAGCAGGTGCGGGCTGGGATGCAGCGGGAATGACACGTTCCACCTTGTCAGATGCAGAAGCATCCGCACCAAAAGTAGTCTCAGCAGAGGTATCAGCCTGCTCGGAGGGAATCTCAGACGCCGCCTCATCAACGTGGACAACCTCGGGTTCAGGCCGCTCATACTCCACGTCAGCAGACTGCGCAGACACCACAGCAGAAACCGGCGCAGAAACCGGAGCCGGTTCAGCGGACGCCGCAACGGGCGCATCCGCGGCGGGCAACGCTCCCGCATCAGCGAAGGACGCATCATCCTGCATCAAATCGTCAAAGTCATCGGCGGCAAACTCATCCACATCAACCGGCGCAAACTCAGAAGCAATCGGCTCACCCGGCAGACCGTTCGCAGAGGTCGCCTCCTGCTCCAAGTCAATACCGGCATCGGCATACATGCCGCGCAGCTGACCAATCACCATGGCACGAGCCGTCGCCGAATCGCCCGCCTTCAAAGCCTCCGCAATAGCGCGGCTCTCAGCACGCAGACGCTCCACAGCGCTACTCCACAGCGGCATACGGCCCACCAGCGACAGCATCGACTCAAAGCTCGGCTGACGCACCGACGCGAGCAGACCCACCAGCAGCTCATTACCCGCACAACGCATCACCTGGTGGTGGAAAGTCAGCAGAAGCTCCAGGAAATCACGAATCGACAGGTCGAAATCTTCCATCTGCGCCAAGACCTCGTCCATCTCCGCGAAGGAGGCGGTCTTCGGGTCAATACGCGCAATCGCCCAGCTTTCCAGCAGAATACGGGTCTGCACCAGGTCACGAGTCGGGTAACGCGAGCTAGACATGTGCAGGCGCAGAGCGGCACTCGCCGCGGAAGCCGGCTCATCGCTCAGATGCACCAGCATTTCCTTGCCGCGACCGTTGTACAGCTGCACCAGATCCATATCTTCCAGGGTGCGTAGAGCCTCGCGGGTACGGGAACGACCCACACCAATAGCGCGCGCAATTTCGCTATCGCTGGGCAGATCCTGACCCAGCTGAATGTTGCCCTCGAACAGTTCGTTCTCGAGCCAGCGCAGAATTTTACGATGAATAGCCACGTGAATGCGTCTTTCGGTCAAAAAGTGAGTGAGTGTGTGTTTTACAGAGAGTTAATGCCGGAAGTGATCGGCAGGGCAGACCCTAGCCGCCCGTCTTAGCGGCGGCGGCCACGCAGGAAGCCGAAGAGGCCACCACGGTGGTTGTCCTTCGCCTCAGCGCTGTTCGTCTCAGTGCTGGGGCGGTACACCGAATCGTAGGAGGGCATGGTCTGGTACTCGGGCTCCTCAGCAGCGGCTTCAGCCTTAGCAGGCTCGCCCTCGACAGACTCATCATTGGTGGGCTCATCATTGGCAGGCTCGGCCTTACCGAGTTCAGCCTTCTCAGTAGCTTCTGCGGGCGAAGCTACTTCCTCAACAGACTCAGCCTCAACAGACTCAGCCTCAACAGATTCAGCCTTCACGGGCTCTTCTGCCGCAACTTCATCCACTACGTTCTTCTCAATCACAGACTTTTCAGCTGCAGAATCCTCAGCTGCAAATTCCTTGCGGGTCGCTTCTTCCTTGACGGACTCAGCGGGTGCAACAGGCTTCTCAGCTGCGCCCTTTTCGTCGGTAGCCTTTTCCTCGGCGATCTTTTCAAGCACAACAGCCTCGGGGATTACAGCGATAGGCTGAATCGAGCCACCCACAACCGCAGCGGGGTCGATGCCATAAGGCACCACAGCCGCAGGCTGAGGGAATGCTACCGGCTTCTGCGCTACGACAGGCTTAGCCTCAGCAGGTGCCGCGGGGGTTGCCGACGCCGCGGGGGTCACCCCAGCGTCGTAACCGTAGGATGCGGGAGTGAAGGGACGCATCGGGGTGCTATCCACAGCCTCTTCCAGCGGGGTGGGCTCAGCAGCTCCCACCTTCTCAGCGACAGCTTCGGAAGCGGTGCTATCAGCAGCCTGCTCCGCAGGGCGCGAGTAGATGCGCGCGCTGGGGGTCAGGTGCTGTGCGCGGGCGCGCTGAATGCGAGCCTGCTCAATTTCCTCGGGGGTGGGTGCCTCAACGGCGAGAGTCTCAGAGTCGGTCGCCTCGGGCTTCTCAGCCGTCGCCTTATCGGAGGCAGATGCAGTCACGCCACCGGGCAGTGCCACGGGTGCGTGCGCCTCATTGGACTGGCGTGCAATCTGAACGGTCTCGTTAATCCACTCGGTCACGGTGGCGAATACATCCGGGTTCAGGGAGTAGAGGCGACGCTGCCCCTCCACGGTCACGGAGACCACATCTGCATCGCGAAGGACTTTCAGGTGCTTCGAAATGGTCGGCTGGCTCATGCCCAGCTTTTCAACCACTGCACCCACCGTGTGGGTTTGCTCAGCGAGAATACGCACAATTCGGCGGCGAGTCGGATCCGCGATGACAGAAAAAACATCAGAATGCATATAGCGATTATGACATATAAAGTGGCGCCTCAAGCTTAGAATGAGGGTGATACAGAAATTACCTTCAAAAATTCTGAAAGACTACTGAGTGCTAGCTCAATATGGAGCCCTGAAAGGGAGAAAAGCATGAAGTGCCTATCACATCTCGTGGTGATTTCCTGTATCTCATCCTAGGCATATGCAACCCAGCGAACCCCTCAATACTTATATAGCTAATACAGAATATATAGTTTTCGTGGTTCCACCCACAAAACCAGCCGCACGCCTTCTCCAAGCTCACATATTTACCCCCAAACCACCAGACCCCCAACCCCCTCAGCGGGCACCCGGCGCGATACACTAGAAGGCGTTAAACACAGGCTCAAACAGCCGCTCAACACATCAACACCCAGACACTCGCTGAAGGAGGCGCATGGGACGCATACTCCGCCGCACCCGGCGCCGACACCACCACCCCCAGGGCCAGCTCAACCGCCGCTGGGACACCCTCAGCGGTGCCACCTCCGAACCCCAAAAGCAACAGGTTCGCCGACGCCGCCGCGACCGCCTCGAAGCTGAAAACCTCAGCATCCTCACCAGCGTGCCCGGCATCGATCTTGACCGACTGCCTACCCTACGTGACCACGAAGACTCCGAGACTCAGCGCAAACGCACCCCGCTAGAGTTCAACCAGAAGACTCTCGAACGCTTCCGCGACTTCATTGACTCCTCGGTTCTGGCGTCCCCCTCACGCACCGCAATCGGCGCCTTCTTTCTAGTCATCATCTTCTTCACCATCATGCTGTCCCTGCCGATTTCTTCGGCAGACGGGCAGCGCGTCGCGCTACACCACGCGGTCTTCACCTCAACCAGCGCGGTCACCGTGACCGGTCTGACCACCGTCTCCACAGCAGATCAGTGGTCAACCTTCGGTCAGGCAATGATTCTTCTCGCCTGCCAGGTGGGTGGCCTGGGCACGCTGACCATCACCTCCCTGCTGGCGCTGGCTATCGGCCGCAAAATGGGTCTGCGCACCAAGCTCATCGCGCAGGAAGACCTGAACATCAGCCGACTCGGCGAGGTCGGCGGCATCGTTAAAGCGGTGGCGTACGCGTCTTTCTCCATCGAAGCGTTCATTGCAATGCTCCTCACCCCGCGATTCCTCGCGCTCGGTGAAGCACCACACGAGGCCCTGTGGCACGGCATTTTCTACTCGGTTTCGGCATTCAACAACGCCGGATTCACCCCGCACTCGGACGGCATCGTACCCTACGGCCACGATCTTTTCCTGCTCGTACCCATCTGCATCGCGGTGTTCCTCGGCTCGCTCGGCTTCCCCGTGTTCATTGCGATTCAGCGCAACCCTTTCCGTCCCTCACACTGGCAGCTCACCGCAAAACTGACCATGGTCACGACCCTCTTCTTCTTCGGTTTTGGTGCCTTCTTCTGGGGTCTTTTCGAGTGGAATAACCCCGCAACCATCGGTTCCTACTCTCCCGGCGATAAAATCCTCAACGCCATCTTCGCCTCCGTGATGATGCGTTCGGGCGGCTTCAACCTGGTTGACATGGACGCCATCACCCCCGTCTCCACGCTACTGACGGATACGCTCATGTTCATTGGTGGCGGCTCCGGCTCGACCGCGGGCGGCGTGAAGGTCACCACCATCGCCGTGATTGCCCTGTCGATTCTTGCCGAGGCGCGAGGTGACCAGAAGGTCGTAGCGTTCAATCGCACCATCCCCGAATCCTCTCTGCGCATTGCCATCTCTGTGATCGTTATGGGTGCTACCGTGGTAGCTGTTGGCGCCGCATCGATTCTTATCATCAGCGGCGCAGATCTCAAAGAAGTCATCTTCGAGGTCATCTCCGCCTTCGCGACCTGCGGCCTCTCGAACGGCCTCTCCGCCAGCCTGCCGCCGGCGGGTATCTACGTGCTCAGCGGCCTGATGCTCATTGGCCGTGTGGGCACCACAACCGCCGCGACCGGCCTGGCGCTGCGTTCACGCCGCCGCCTCTACAAGTTCCCCGAAGAAAGGCCCACCATTGGCTAGTGCACATAACGCCCCCGTCCTCGTCATCGGCCTGGGACGCTTCGGTTCGGCTGTGGCCGCCCAGTTGCGCCTGCAGAATAAGGAGGTTCTTGCGATTGAGAAGGACCCCGAGCTGGTGCAGAAGTGGTCCGGCGTGCTGACGCACGTGGTCTCCGCCGATGCGACCGATATCGACACCCTGCACCAGTTGGGTGCGGACGAGTTCGGCTCCGCTGTGGTGGGTGTGGGCACCTCCGTGGAGGCGTCCGTGCTGATTACCGCGAACCTCGTGGACATTGGCGTGGAGCGTATCTGGGCGAAGGCTATCACCCCCGCGCACGGCAAGATTCTGGAGCGTATTGGCGCGCACCACGTGGTCTACCCGGAGGCGGATGCCGGCCGCCGCGCCGCGCACCTCGTCTCGGGTCGTCTGCTGGACTACATTGAGTTTGATGACGACTTCGCGATTGCGAAGATGCGCCCGCCGAAGGAAACCCACGGCTTCACCCTCGCAGAGTCGGATATCCGTTCCAAGTACGGCGTGTCTGTGGTTGGTATTAAGTCCCCCGGTGAGGACTTCACCTACGCGGACGCGACCACCCGCATTCACTCGCGCGACATTCTGATTGTGTCCGGTCAGGTGGACCTGATTGAGCGTTTCGCGGCGCGCCCCTAAGTGCACTTTTCCTCGCTGCATTGAGGAACCCGCGAATAGACATAGAAAAGCAAATAAGCATAGAAAAACAGCCTCTTCCCGTTCTGCCGGGAGGAGGCTGTTTTTCTGTAGTTTCACCTAGTCAGAGCGGCGCTACTGAGCGGCATTAGTCCGCATTGGCTAGTCCATAATGACTAGTCCTCGTCAGCGGTGTACAGCTTGCTCATTTCCGCCGAACGTGCCGCGCAGGCGCGCATCGCGTCCTCGGTCAGCTGGAAGAGGCCACCGTCCACGAAGGTGTTCAGCGCACGCTCGGTGGTGCCATTCGGGCTGGTCACGGCGCGGCGCAGGGCGGGCGCATCCGGGTTGGTGTCGAGCAGGAAGCCCGCACCGGCAACGGTTGCGCTGGCAAGCTTGAGGGCGGTGTCTGCATCCAGGCCGAGCTTCTCGCCGCCGGCGGCCATCGCCTCCGCAAGCAGGAACGCGTATGCCGGGCCAGAGCCGGAGACGGCGGTGACCGCATCCATCTGGTCCTCGCGGACCTCAACGACCAAGCCGACGGTGCCCAAGACCTCTTCGACGAGCTTCTTCTGTTCGTCCTTCACGGTGTCGGTGGTGGAGATGGCGAGCACGCCCTTGCCCACGGAGGAGGGGGTGTTCGGCATGCAGCGGACAATGGGCTGACCTGTGGGAAGGCACTCGGCGAGGGTTTCGAGGGTCACGCCGGCAGCAACGGACACCACA
>ERZ773272.645-NODE-645-length-13540-cov-4.358398_pt1 | contig 13540 bp, 10 predicted proteins | sample MGYA00511891_ERZ773272 | MGnify/ENA primary metagenome ERZ773272 (study PRJEB29015, sample SAMEA2738150) | human oral metagenome | biome: human oral; feature: human-associated habitat; material: saliva | place: China | collected 2198 ...
CCTCTAGGCTATAAAGGCTTGGCAATTGCCACGGCAGTTTCAGCTTATATAGGTCTCCTCCTTTTCAATCGTAGTATGAGAAAGAAAATTGAGGGCTACTCCTCTAGGGACAACTATATTGTCTTCGTAAAATCTCTTTTTGCTGCCCTAATAATGGGACTGGGCGTTAAATTAGTTTATGGTATAGTGGCTAGCAGTCTAGTAGGAGGCCTATTATTTAAGCTTATTGCTCTGGCTTCAGCCGTTGGAGTTGGTGTAATCGTATATGCTCTAATAATGCACTTCCTAAGGGTAGAAGAGTATGAAATGATTTTTGACATGTTCTTTGGAGTGGTAAAGAAGAAGGTTAAAAGGTTACAAAAATAACATAAAATGTAAATATATATTCAGTTAAAAGAAGGTAAAAGTTACAAATTGTAATTTTTACCTTGCTTTATTTGTGGACATATGGTAGAATTGTAATTGTTGAAGGATATATTTAACCAAAGGAGGCAGAGATGCAGTTTAAAAAGAGAACAAACAAAAGAATAATTGCCATAGCCTTAGCGACATTTGTTTTGTCATCAAGTGCTTTTATGTATTCAACAAGTGTAAAGGCGGATGAACAAGTTGAAGTAATAACAAGCCAACAAGCCGTTGTAGATGGTCAGTCCACTAGTGATGCAGAAGTAGTTACTACTGATGCAAGTAGTCAGACAGCAAGTACACCGGAAGAAAGCCAGTTGGAAGTTACTCCAAATGAAAATCCGATAAAGGTTGCTAGCAGCGGTTTTAATGGATTTGTAAAGGAAAATGGCAAGTGGTATTTCTATGTAAATAATGTACAGAAAAAAGGATGGATAGAGTACAAGGGTAACAAGTACTATATTATAAACACATATGAACTTCCACAGAATATGTGGAGAAAAATCAATGGATACTTATACTATTTCAACAAGGATGGTATAATGATCAAGGACCAGAGAATTAGCATTGATGGTAAAGAGTACCAGTTTGACCAGAATGGTCATATGGTAAACCTTGATTCTAATAAGAAGCTAGATGAAGTAAGTGCTGAACAGCAGAAGCTTTATGATCTAGGTCAGCAGACCCTAATAGAGGCAGCTTCAACTAAGAAGAATGGTGTACTATATGAAGCTGGTAAGTACTATAGGTACCAGGATGGTAAAAAGGTAAGAGGATGGTACAAGGAAAACGGCAAGTGGTACTATTTCTTAAATACCTTTAATAGGGCAGAAAACCTATGGAGAAAGATAGACAACAATCTTTACTATTTTGACCAGAATGGTGTGATGTTGACAAATACTACTAAAAACATAAACGGTGTTACATACAAGTTTAACGTTGGTGGTAGTTTGGCGTCTAGCTCTTCGCAGATCAAGATAAACAAGGTAATTGAGGTTGCCAAGTCAAAGATAGGTTCTAACTATGTATGGGGTGCCCAGGGACCAAATACTTTTGACTGCTCAGGTTTAATGCTTTATTCATTTAGTAATGGTGCAGGAATTACCCTACCAAGAGTATCTAAGGACCAGGCTACTGTAGGTACATATGTATCTAGGGCTGAATTAAGACCAGGAGATTTGATTTTCTGGGGTTCACCAGTTCACCATGTAGCACTTTATATAGGTAATGGAAAGTATATACACGCTCCACAGCCAGGGTCTACAGTTACAATAGCCAACTTGGGTGGTTATACAACTGCAAGAAGAGTAATACAGTAAAGTAAGTCTAATTTATTGACCTAAAATATATAGCAATTTAATCTATGAAAATATTGCGACTATAATCGACATTAACTTGTTGCATTATAGTCGCATTTTTTGTATAAATAACTATTTTCACCAGTATGTAGTAGCTACTATAGATTTTATATATAGCATAAATATATATATTCGATTTATCTATAATTATTGTTTAATGAAGAATCTTATAGTAGTATATAAAGCATAATATAAAATAACATCTTAGAAAGAAATTATATTTCAGTTTGGGTGTTTATTACATACTGGCTAGTTGATGTTTTATTAGGAGGAAAAGAATGAAAAAGAAAGTTTCTTTTGTCGCAACACTAGCTCTAGCCCTTAGCATGCTGCTATCATCTATGGCTAACTTGGGTACAGTTAAAGCCCAGAATTCAGAAGTCAGGGCAGCGTGGATATCTACGGTATTCAATATAGACTGGCCTTCAAAAGCTTCTTATGGTAATGCTGAGAAGCAGAAACAGGAGTACATCAGTCTAATCGAAAGACTAAAGAATGTAGGAATAAACACCCTAATGGTCCAGGTTAGGCCAGAATCAGATGCATTTTATAAGTCAAATATTAGCCCATGGTCCAGGTTCCTAACAGGTAAGCAGGGACAAAATCCAGGCTATGACCCCCTACAATTTATCTTAGAGGAGTCTCACAAGAGGGGGATGAAGGTACATGCTTGGTTTAATCCATATAGGGCAAGTATATATGACGATATTAGCTCAACATCAGCATCAAATCCCATAAATACTCATAGGGATTGGGTAATCAAGTACAACGGAAAATGGTACTATGACCCTGGTAAGCCAGAGGTAACTCAGTATATAGCAGATGTGGTAGCAGAAGTAGTTGAAAATTATCAGGTTGATGGAATACATTTTGATGACTATTTCTATCCAGGACCAGGTTTCCCAGATTCCGATGCCTATAACAAGTACGGAAGTGGAAATATTGAAAACTGGAGAAGGGCCAATATAAACAATATGGTCAAGACTGTAAGGGATAGGATAAAGTCAATAAACTCTAATCTTGTCTTTGGAATAAGCCCAGCTGGTATATGGAGGAACTCGAGCAATGATTCGAATGGTTCTAGAACTAGTGGGGGAGAATCATATAACAAGCAATATGCAGATACTAGGTACTGGATTAAGAATGGTTTAGTGGACTATGTTGTACCTCAGGTATACTGGAAGATAGGGCATCCAAAGGCGGACTATGCTACCCTTGTAAAATGGTGGTCAGACCAGGTAAGAGGTACAGGAGTAGACCTATACATAGGTCAGGGTATCTACAAGCATGGTCAGTCTGAATACAATGGTGAAAATGTAGCAGCAGAAATTAAAAGTCAGATAAACTTAAATAGAAAGTATAAGGATATAAAGGGAAGTGTATTCTTCTCTGCAAGAGATGTAGTAAATATAGGACAGGTTGCAAATGATCTCAAGGCCCTGTATACGACAACTACATCAACGACAACTACTACTGACCAGCAGGCAGATCCTAATAGGAGGTACCCATATCAGAATAAATTATGGGGTGCAGATAGGTCAGAAACTGCTATAAAGATAAGTCAGCAGGGTTGGAAAAGTGGATCATCAACAGTAGTATTGGTAAATGGTAAGGACCTAATTGCTGGAGTGGTATCGAGTCCACTGGCAGCAAGCTACAATGCCCCAATATTACTTAGCTATCCAAGAAAGCTTAGTGACAACACAATAAAGGAGATTAAGAGACTAGGAGCCAAGAAGGTAATCCTTGTAGGTACAAACAACTTTGCAATCAACAAGGACCTTGCAAGTATCAAGGAAAAAATATCTAATGTGACAATAGAAAAGATATATAGCTCAGATATAGAGGTGGCATCTAGGCAAATTGCAGATAAATTAGCAGAAGACAAGCAGGTAGATACAGTCTACATAGCTAGTAAGGATGCCCTAGTGGATGTTTTATCAATAGCATCTAAGGCAGGCAAAAATAGGAGTCCTATTATAGTATCTTCAAATAAGTCTATAAACCAGGATTCAATTAATTGGATAAAGAACAGACAGATAAAAAACATATACTTTATAGGTGGTCCTAATGTACTATCAGATTCAGTTATAAGCCAGCTAGGATCAGCCTTAAATATGGACCTAAGTTCAAATAGGATTTATGGTAATGATAGGATTCAAACCAACACAAGGGTTATAGAAAAATTCTATACACAGCCATTCTCACCAAAGGTATTTATCACTAGGAGTGATGCACCGATAGATGCAATTACAGTGAGTGCCTTTGCTCAGAAGTCTGATTCACCAATAGTATTGGCAGGATCTAGTGTATCCGTGTACCAAAAGGATGTCCTATATCCAAGGAGTACTAGCCTCCTATATCAGATAGGTGGAGGCATAAATGCTAATTCATACAATCAGATATACAATTTGCTTGAAGGTGTCATGAAATAGGTAAATAAAACATAAACACCCTCGAGTATAAAATTGGTATTATTCGTTATACGATTGATATAAATAAAATACAAGGGGGTGTTTTTTAATGAATGATGCATTATTAAAAATCGTAGTAGCCATAAATGGTATACTATGGGGAAAAATTCTTATCGTTATCCTTGTCGGATGTGGTATATTCTTTACTATATCTTTAAAGGGTATCCAGTTAAGAAAATTCTCGAAGGCATTTAAACAGGCTTTCAAGGGATTTAGTTTAAAGGGGGAAAAGGCCGGGAAAGACGGTATGTCATCATTTCAGTCTCTTGCAACGGCAATAGCTGCCCAGGTTGGTACAGGTAATCTGGCAGGTGCTGCAACAGCGATCGTCTCAGGTGGTCCAGGTGCAATATTCTGGATGTGGATCAGTGCCTTTTTCGGTATGGCTACAATATTCGCCGAGGCTGTTTTGGCCCAGTTATTTAAAAAAGAGGTAAATGGACATGTTACTGGTGGTCCAGCCTACTATTTAAGATATGGCTTAAACAGTAAATTTTTATCGTCATTCTTTGCAGTGACTATTGTATTGGCCCTAGGTTTTATAGGTAATATGGTTCAGGCCAACTCTATAGGTACAGCTTTTGAATCAGCTTTTCATATAAGCCCACTAATAGTTGGTATCGTGTTAGCAATTATATCTGGATTTATCTTTGTTGGTGGTGTTGCTAGAATAGCTTCTTTTACGGAAAAGATAGTACCGATAATGGCAGGCTTCTATATCCTTGGCGGTATCATAATACTTGTAATGATGGGTTCAAGCACGCTAGACGCTATTAGACAGGTATTTGTTGGAGCCTTTAACCCAAGTGCCGTTCTTGGTGGTGCTGCAGGTATAACTGTTAAGAATGCTATTAGATATGGTGTTTCTAGAGGTCTATTCTCTAATGAAGCAGGTATGGGTTCAACACCACATGCCCACGCAATTGCCAAAGTAGACGATCCTACTCAGCAGGGTCTAGTTGCCATAGTAGGTGTATTTATAGATACTTTTGTAGTATTGAATATAAGTGCCCTAGTTATTATAGCTACTGGTGCCAACCTATCAGGTGAAACTGGTATAGCTGTAACTCAGAAAGCCTTTGAGACAGGTTTTGGAGCCTTTGGTTTAGTATTCGTTGCCATAGCCCTACTATTCTTTGCCTTCTCAACTATAATCGGTTGGTATTTCTTCGGTGAAGCCAATGTTAAGTACCTATTTGGAGAAAAAGGACTGACACCTTATAGACTAATAGTACTTGCATTTATAGTTTTGGGTACATGTCTACATGTTGAACTAGTTTGGGAGCTAGCAGACATGTTTAATGGTATTATGGTAATACCAAACGTAATAGGTCTAATAGGCCTATCTAAGTTAGTTAAGCAGGCCCTTGAAAAGGCCGAAAACAACAATATCCTATAGTCGGTTAAAAGAAATCAATTGTTGTTAGAAAATGAAATTTAGATATTATCTTAAAAAATATTAACACTTTTACTTTGCAAAATACAAAATCGGGCTAATTTGATTAATATCAAATTCAGCCCGACTTTTTGTTGATTATTAATAAGGAGTATTCCTATTGTAGGGAATTAGTCTAGTATTCAATGTCATCAAATATAAACTGCTTTAGGAACTTAACAGAGTCAGGATCATACCTGATTACCCATCCGTAGTTTAGGTAAGAACCGTTTGTTGTATATCTAGGATTATCTACAAGAGGGAATTCCTTCTGCTTTATATTATCAGTTCCCATCTTTAGAGCTTCTAGTCCAAGTTTTATCATCTTAGTTGGTGACATACTTGAATCAATGTATGGGGCAGCGGCCTTTAATAGTAGTGGGTACTTTAGGATGGATGTATTCTTTACTTCCTTCATTATGCTAGAAACTATCATCCTCTGTCTATTGTCCCTACCAAAGGCCGAGTCATTGTGTCTTATCCTAGCATAGGATAAGGCCTGGTAACCATTTAGTTTTTGAGTGCCGGCAGATTTTACCAGTTCCATCTCTCCCTTGTTCTTATTTGTAGACCATGAATATGTCTCTGGGATAAACTTGTTGAGTTCGGCAAGCTCATTCTGGGTAACATCAACTGTGACTCCACCTATACTATCTATAATAGCCATAAATGACTGGAAGTTTATCTTTACAAATTCATCTATATCTATATCGAAATTATTTTCAACCGTTCTAATTAAGAGGTCTTCCTTACCATAGGCATAGGCATGTGTCAACTTTGATTTACCATGCCCCGGTATAGTTACCAAGGTATCCCTGGCCAGGGACGTTATTTTTATGTCATCATGCACACTATCTATAGTAACAATCATCATAGAGTCAGACCTCGATGTGGTTTCACCCGGTCTAGCATCTGTGCCCATTACTAAGATATTCTTGATGCCGTCCTTATATGTATGGGACTTGTCATCAAGGCTAGTAGTGTTAATATCTGGGTTGTGGATATCACTAAGGATAGAGCCAGTTAGGGCAAAGGTTCCAACAGGAATCAATATAACCAACAAGAGTAAAAATCTGACGAAATTTCTAAGTTTAAACATCTGAACACCTACCTTTCTCATTGATTGTACAATATTAATATTAAATTAACCATAATTGAGAAAATAAAAAAGGGTGACTAGCACTTTTTGTAATAGAAGTCAAATGCTAACACCCTTGTTATTATCTAATAGTATATTAACTTTTAAAGCAGGTCACTAAATTAATTAGAATTATATGCCCCTGACATATAGTCTGAATCATTTATATACTGGGTATGGTTTCCGGCTTCCTTCCATGCCTGCCCAGCTTCTTTAATTTCACTAGGTGTAGATTTTATATTATCAAATATATACTTGTGTAAAATATCTACCTCGTAGCTTTCAAATGGAATTACATAGCCAGCTTCAGGTAACCTTACTTCATTTTCTGGATGAAGAGGGAACTGCATAGTATCAATTGTTAGATTTCCTATAGAAAGAACATCCTTACCTAGGTACATTATCTCAGTAGGAGTCATATTAGTCTTGACATATGGTTTAACGGCATCAAGTAGCTTTGGGTACTTGGATATAGATATGCCATCAACCTTGTGTATAATGGCTTCTATCACCTTTCTCTGCCTGTCATCCCTCTCCATAGTACCATCGCTCTTTCTTATTCTGGCATAAGTAAGGGCTTGATAGCCTACTAGGGTTTGCTTACCAGTCTTGCTAAAGTACTTTAGAGGGCCATTTTTATGGTTGCTCCAACGATAGCATTCGGCTACGAACTTATTTAGCTCTGGTATTTCTTCACTTTTAATATTTACATCCACACCACCCAGGGCATCGACTATGTCCATAAAGGAGAAAAAGTCAACCTGAGCATAGTTCTGTATATCCAACTTAAAGTTGTCTTCTATTGTTTGTATCAATAATTTTTCCTTGCCATAGGCATATGCATGAGTTAGCTTCTGATAGCCGTGCTTAGGAATCATCACATATGTATCCCTACCTAGGGATGTTAATTTAAGCTTCTTGTGCTTGTTATCTACAGTCAAGATCATCATGGAGTCTGATCTTGAAACCTGTTCACCAGGTCTACCATCACTACCAACTAAAAGTATATTAATAATTTCGTTATCATACTTGTATTTATTCGAAGCTAGCATATCAAAATTACCATCTATTTGCATGCTTTTTAGTTTTGAGTATACAACCCCAGCAAATGTGATTGGGATTGCGACAACTAGTACTGCTAGAAAAATTACGAATTTTCTAAGAGCAGACAAAAAATCACCTTCTTTTCTCTAAAGTTACATAAATTATTATATTGAATTTCTTTTCTCTAAAGTTACATAAACTATTATAGTAAATATCATTTGACTAGTAAAGAGGATATGGAAAAATATTGTATTTTTTTATTGGATTTAACTAGGGGTGAGTATATGATATAATGTTATAGATGATAAATATAATAAGGAGGCTTTATGATAAAATTAATAACTGTAGACATGGATGGAACCTTCCTTAATGATGACAAGGAAATGAGTCCGGAATTTGACAAGGTTTTTAAGGCCTTAAAGGAAAAAGGAGTAAAATTTTGTGCAGCAAGTGGGAGGCAACTTGCCAGCCTTAAGTCTGTATTTGATAAATATAAGGACCAGATGCTATTCGTAGCTGAAAATGGTGCTGTGATGGAGGTAGATGGTCAGGTAATAGTAAATGCTACCCTAACAAGGGAAATAAGCGATAGATTCTTGGCAAGACTAAAGGAATTAGATGATATGCGAATTCTTTATTGCACATCGGACTATTCCTATATAGATAGGACTGATGATGAGTCTCTAGAAAATGCGAGGATATACCTACCAAAATTTGGTATAGTAAAGGATGTGGCCCATATAGAGGAGCTACCAGTCAAGATATCAGTCCATTCGAAAAATGGATATTATAATGATTTTAAGCTACTGGTAGACGAATTTTCTGATGAGGCCAGCATATGCACGTCTGGATTTGACTGGCTGGACATAGTGCCAAAGGGGACTAACAAGGGTACAGCCATAGCCAAGATGCAGGGCATGCTTGGAATTAGCCCTCAAGAGACTATGGCTTTTGGTGACCAGATGAACGATTTTGAAATGATTAACCAGGCTTATTATAGCTATGCTATGGATAATGCTATAGATGAAATTAAGCAGATAGCCAGGTATACTGCACCTAGCAATAAGGACTTTGGGGTGGTATCGGTACTTAAAGATGTTTTTGCTATTGATTAGTGAGAGGTAGTTGGATATGGGAAAGAGTACGAGGAAAAGAAAGGGTCAAAATAGGAATACAAGACCTAGAAGATCCAATAATCATAGAAGGCCCAATAGTCAAGTGAGTAGGACTAGGCCGAGAAAGAAAAAAATAATTAAAACCAGGTTGTTTTTAGTCCTTTTTGTTGTATTTATAATTTTCTTTGCCATAGGTAGGCTAGTATGGTCAAGTCATAAGAATGCCCAGGGTAAAAAAGCCCAAGAGGCTGCACAGAACCAAAAGTCTATCGAGCTCATGGAAGAGAAGAAAAGAAATGTTATAAACGTTGCAGTTGATGCTGCCAAGGGTGGTATAAATGAAGGAATGACCGCCTATAGGGGTAGTCAAAAGGAAAAGGATATAAATCTAGAAATAGCCAAATATGTCAAGGATAACCTTTCAGACCAAGCAGACATTAATGTAATAATGGTGAGGTCCTATGATGAAGATATGAAGCTGTCTGAGAGGGTGTCCTATGCAAAAAAGAACCAGGCAGACTTATATGTGTCTATAAGGTTAAGTGCTCAGTCGAGTAGAAACGATGCTTCTGGAATAGATACTTACTATATTAGCCCAGAGGATATAGAGTATGATTCTCTAATAAAGGATGAAAATAAGAAGACGGCATCTATTAAGAATTCTAATAAGACTAAGGATTCCGATGAAAGTAAGGAAATTCAGACATCAAAAAACAAGACAAATACAGGTGAAAGTGCAAAAAAGACTTCGGGTCAGGAAGATAATAAGGTAAGTGATAAAAATAAGGAAGATCCTACTAAGGATACAATAAAGGAAGTAAGTGACAAGCCTGAAAGATTGAACCTTTCAAAACTTTTGGCAGAAAGCATACAAAACACAACTGTATCCTATGTAGAGATGAAGGATAGGGGTGTGCTAGAAAAGAAGTTTGATATCTTGAACTTTACGCAGATGCCGGCAGTTATAGTCCAGTGTGGCTTCATAAGCAATAAGGATGATGCCCAAAAACTAGAAAATGAAAAATACCAGCAGGATATAGCTAAGGGGATTAGTGAAGGTGTCCTAAAGTTTGTAGATGAGCACAGGGCCCAGCTGATAAAGGATAGGATAAATTATAGGTAGTATGATAGGAAATATTGGGTATAATATTGATTAAATAGCCTTTACTCGTGTTCAAAAATTATAGAATTTGTTTTTTTGTAATTTACAGAAAATATTTTAAATAAATACTAGTAATTTAATTGAATTTAGGGTAAAATACAGGTATAGTAATATTTGTTGAATATATGGGGACGAAAAATGACCTCTAGGGTCGCAATCCGTCAAAACCATTTATCAAAATATAGTTTATTAGAAAGTCTATATAGTCTTAGGTTTTCACAAATACGAGAATTTTTTTTGGAGGTTATTATGGAAAAGAAAGTAACAATTATCAATGAAACAGGCTTACATGCTAGACCAGCTAGCATGTTCGTTAAGAAGGCGTCTGAATTCAAGTCAAGTGTAGAATTAGTTTGCAATGGCGAAAAGGTAAATGCTAAGTCAATCATGGGTATAATGAAGCTTGGCCTAGCTAAGGGTACTGAAGTAGTTATCGAAACTCACGGTGAAGATGAAGAATTAGCTTTAAATTCAATAGTAGAATTAATTGAAAGTGGTTTTGGAGAAAAATAGTATAACTAGATTGTAAAATGTTAAGAGTTTTCTCTTAACATTTTATTTATATTTGATGGAGGTAGGCATGTTATTTAATGGTATTGGAGCATCACCTGGGATTGTAATAGGTAAAGCCCTAGTGGTAGAAGAAAATGAAATAGTAATAGAAAAGAAGGCTATCAATGATGTTGAAGCTGAAGTTAATAAATTAAATGACGCAGTTAAAGTATCAAAGACAGAACTAGAAAAGGTAAAGGCCAAGGTAGCAAATGATCTTGGTGAAGAAGAAGCGGAAATATTTGGAGCCCATCTTTTGGTTCTAGAGGATCCAGAATTTATAGGTGAGGCAGAAAACAAGATAAAGTCAGAGTCACTAAATGCTGAATATGCCCTAAATGAAGTAAAGGATATGTTTGTGACTATATTTGAGTCTATGGACAATGACTACATGAGGGAAAGAGCAGCAGATATAAAGGACGTTACTAATAGGGTACTTAGGCATATACTTGGAATAAAGATTGTTGACCTTTCTGCAATTGATGAAGAGGTAGTTCTAGTAGCCCATGACTTGACTCCTTCGGATACGGCCACTATGAACAAGGCTATGGTTCAGGGCTTCCTAACTGATATAGGAGGAAGGACTTCTCATACCGCAATAATGTCAAGAACTCTTGAAATTCCAGCAGTAGTAGGTCTAAGTGATATTACATGCCAGGCCAAGGACGGGGACATAATAGTATTTGACGGTGATAAGGGACAGGTATATATTAATCCAGACCAGACCCTAATTGATGAATACCAGGATAAGAAGAGGGTTTTTGAAGAAGATAAGAAGGCTCTTGCCCAGCTAAAGGGTCAGGAATCTAAGACTATAGATGGTAAGAGGGTAGAGCTGGCTGGTAATATAGGAACACCAGATGATGTAGAGGGCCTAATAAAGAACGACGCAGAGGGTGTAGGTCTATACAGGACTGAATTCCTATACATGAATAATGATGAATTCCCAAGTGAAGAAATCCAGTATGAAGCCTATAAGAAGGTTTTAGAGGGTATGGATGGTAAGCCAGTTGTAATAAGAACACTTGATATAGGTGGAGATAAGAAGCTAAGCTACTTTGAAATGGATGTAGAAATGAATCCTTTCTTAGGTTATAGGGCTATAAGATTATGCTTAGATAAGACTGACATCTTTAGGACTCAGCTAAGGGCACTTTATAGGGCTTCTGTACACGGTAAGCTTAGAATTATGTTCCCAATGATATCTTCTCTAGAAGAATTGCTGGCTGCTAAAGAAATGTGCCAGAAGGTAAAGGATGAGTTGAAGGCTGAGTCAGTAGCATACTCTGAAGATGTAGAGCTAGGTATGATGATAGAAATACCATCTGCGGCAGTTATCTCTGATATATTAGCAAAGCATGTTGACTTCTTCTCAATAGGGACTAACGACCTTATCCAGTATACTTGTGCAGTAGACAGGATGAACCAGAAAATAAGCTACCTTTACAACCAGTTTAACCCTGCAGTATTGAGGTTGATAAAGTTAGTGATTAAGAATGCCCACCAGGAAGGCAAGTGGGTAGGCATGTGTGGTGAAGCAGCAGGAGACCAGAAAATGATACCAATCCTTCTAGGTTTTGGACTAGATGAGTTCTCTATGTCACCAATATCTATATTAAGGGCTAGAAGACTTATAAATTCTGTTACTGAGGCAGATATGCAGAAGTTGTCTGATCAAGTTTTAGGTCTAAGCACTGCAGAAGAAATTGAAGACTATATGGATAAGTTCATAGATTCCAGGAAGTAAAGTGTAAAATACATTTAATATGATGTAATATATACTAAATATATAAGGAAAATATCCTTGGAAATAAAAAATATATGCTACACTAATAGCTGGTTATAGGGCTATAAAATCCTATAATATCAAGGCATTAGAGCTTTTAAAAAAATAAGGTGTATTGAATTCTTATTCAAATACCTTATTTTTTTGTAAAAAAAACTGGACTTAAGGCTGAAAGTGTGTTAATATAAGGTTGGAAATGATTTCCTGATGTTGAATATTAAGCGGAGGTGTAGCTAATGTTAGGTGATATTATAAGGTATAACTTTTTTGCACTAGATGATGTAGACTATGAGACATACTCTTTAGACTACGCAGTTATTTTGGATATAGACGAAGACAAAAATACTGTGAAGATTTTGCCTATATCTAACAAGTTTAGCAAGGATTCTATTGAATCGTTCTGCATTGGCCTAATTCCTGGATTTGTTGAAATCAAGAATGAAGGATATGTGGGCAATAAGCAGTACGTACACTTTAGCAAGGTCATCGATGTTAGACCTGAAGAATTGCATCCTGTACATGTTCAGGATATAAGTGGTTCTATACTTAAGAATGAGAATGACAAAGCTATGAGTGTGGCCTTGACAGATGACCAGTTGGAAAGAGTCTTGAGAAAATACAAGATTTACGAAATTGGTGAAGAGAGAAACCTAATCAACTTACTGATGAAGTCAGATGCCCAGTTCGTATTGGAAGATTCAAATGAAATCGACCAGATACGCAAGGTATGCAACAAGGAAATGGACAAGTATAGGGAATATAACTTTAAGGACAAGAAGGTCGTAGTTTTCTTCGTTGAAGGTAAACGTTATTCAGTTGTCATGGTTCCTACAGACAACAAGGACCTTGCATATAGAAACGATAGCCTAAAGGCTGCCCTAGCTAATTAATTTGCTATTACTTTTTGTTTTTTTACAAAACTACCATAATAACATGCACTTTATAGTGCGCAAACGTCGGACCTTACCAATCCGGCGTTTTTACCTTTTAAGGGTCCACTAGCTAAAGATGTGGGCTTTCTTTAATCATAATTTTCATGGCAATATTTATCAAATATATTGTGAAGAAGAC
>ERZ773272.646-NODE-646-length-13531-cov-3.764173_pt1 | contig 13531 bp, 10 predicted proteins | sample MGYA00511891_ERZ773272 | MGnify/ENA primary metagenome ERZ773272 (study PRJEB29015, sample SAMEA2738150) | human oral metagenome | biome: human oral; feature: human-associated habitat; material: saliva | place: China | collected 2198 ...
GGCTTTGGAATTTCACCAAATCATGCCTTGCGGCTCGTGGGCTGTACCACCGGTAGGAAATTTCATCCTGCCCTGAAGATAGATATTCAATTACTGATGATTATAAATAAAAATAAAATGTTTGTCAAGACTTAGAAGGAGATTGGATAGTGTCAAGTTTGTTGTGGAGTTTTCGCTTGACGCAATCTACAAAGTGTCGGTTGCTTGATTTTACTTCCTTTAAAAATTCCTCAATTATTTTACACTATCAAGGCTTCCATAGCCGAAACGAGCAAAAAGCCGTGGAAAGCAAATTGAGATGCGGTTATGTGAAGTGCATAAAATAGCATATTGAGATAAATCAGCTATAGTGATATAGTAAAAATATGGAGGGTCGAAATATGAAGATAACTAGAAAAGATGATGGGAAAAGAGGAGTTATAGAGGCTTTTGAAGATGGAATAAAAATGGGGGAATTGACATACGAATGGATTTCGGATGAAAAGCTGCTAATCGATCATACGCAAGTGTCGGAAAAGTTTAAGGGGATGGGAATAGCTAGGAAATTGGTAATAGCTGCCATAGATTTAGCTAAAGAGAAAAAAGTTAAAATAGTACCGGTGTGTTGGTATGCGGAAAAAATTTTCAATGAAAATCAGGAGTTTGAAGTTTTGAGGGGATAGGTTTGACGGTGAGAATTATGTCTCAGAAAGAAGTGCGGATAGGAAAAAGCAGTTCAAGGTAAAACTCAGAGCTCTTTCTCATATATCTCACATAGACAAGGCAGGTTTAAATCAGCTCGTTTAAACCTGCTATTCTTTAGGTTTCGGAAGGAACTTCCACCTGTTTTTAATACCGGTTCTGATAAAGTATGCAATCTGCAAGATTTTTTTGAACTTGAAACACAACATGACCAAAGCGTAAATATTTGCAAATGCCCAAATTGTCAGAACTATTATGTCTAAAAATGTATGTGATAGCAAATCTGCGATCTGATCCAGCAACATATACCTCCTTGCAATCTGTTATAGATAATATATCATTGTTTTGGCAAAAATCCAACTAAAGATAAAATAAAACAAGAATAAAACATATGCAGCTAAAATCCCCCTTGATAAAAGCCGTCCACTCTGATACAATTAACTGAGTTAGCATAGAATAACTAACCGGGATAAAGGATTTATTTTCCGTCATAAAGGTTCGATTAGAATATGTGTAATCGCAAGGACACACATTTTACTTTGAGCTATGTGGAAGATAATATCTGTGAGAAATAGCGATGAAAATTGCTGAACAGCAATTGAAATTTAATTGTTTACGGAGGGAAAAATGAAATTGAAATTCAAAGGAATTCTGAGTTTGATAACGGCTTTCGTGATGGTTTTATCCAGTTTCGGAATGGCATTTGCCAATGGAGATGGTAGACCTGTCGATGCCGTATCATCTGCGACGGATAAGGGGTATACTGTTGACAACGACAAGGTGACTTCCCATGACATTACGATAAAACACGGAATTGCAACATACAAAATGTCCGTGAAAATTTACAAGTACGGAAATGTTTGTTATTACATTCAGGATAAGACACAAAATGCACCGGGATATTTGGGAAATATCTGGGAAGAATTTAAAGCCGAAGACGGATTGAAAAAGTATGTCGGTCTTACGTTTGATGAAATAAAGAAAATGCCGAGACCGGCGCCGAAGGTTATCATGGGAGCCAGTGATGAAACTCCAGGAGAGGTTCACGATGCGATTTTGAAGCTCATCGGAGAATTGGAAAAGAAGGACGAAATCAAGGCTCAAAAAAATAAAACTGCACTCGCAAAATTATTTCTGTCAAAACTTAACATATACGCACAGAGGGATGACAGCGAATACGATGAAAGTTCAATGAAAGAATTCATAGAAGCGTACGAAAAAGCGGAAAGAGTTCTCATGAAAAACAATCCCGGCGACAGTGAAATCAAGATCGCTTTGAACGATTTAGACGATGCGGCGACTTATTTGAGAAAGAAACCTCTGGACTATACGAAATTAAAAAAACTGGTGAAAGAGGCTGAGGATATAGTCGCACATGAAGCTGAGTATTCAGCTCTTTCAATTGCCTATTTGAAGCAGATTCTCGGCGAAGCGAACAACGTTTTGGACATCGGAGCTAAAAACAAAGAGGCATTGAAAAAATTAGAAGAAAAATTGGAAAAGGCTATAAAGAATGCAGAGAAGAAAGCGTCTCAGGGGAAGATGTTCAATATAAGGGGGAAGCTGGCTCAGGCGGGAGATCCGGATACCACATCAATGGCTAACGGATTTATGAATCCTCTGATAACATTGGAAGAGAAAGATGGAAAAGCCATCTATACGATAGGATTTAAAAAGGGAGGTTTTCAGGGAATTACATCTCAGGTGGAATACTTGAAACACATTGAAAACGGCAAGGAGATAAAGGCCCAGGAACTGCCGGGAACGGGAGAATACAACAAGCTGTTCAGGATTACCAGAAGCAAGCAGGGTGAAGGCAGAATAGATCTCAAAATAGCTGCTAAAATGGTGGGACCTGATATTCAGGAAATGCCTGTGTTGCTCGTGTTGGACTTGACTTCCAAGAGACCGGAAGGAGAAGTGGGAACCAAGGCTGATAAGACCAAGTTAAAGGCAGCCATAGACGGAGAAAAGGAAACTTTTGACGATGTAAATGCTGGTGTCTACAAACCGGTAGGAGCAGCTGAATATCTGAAAAAATATAATAAAGCTCTAAAGGTTCTGGAAGATCCCGATGCTACGCAAGAGACCGTGGATAAAGCAACAAGAGATCTGTTGAATTCAAAAAATCTCGATTTATCTTTAAATAAGGATAAATTCGCAGCCCTTATAGGCAAAGCGGAAGAGATGGAAAAACATCCTGAAAAATATACCAAGGAATCTTTTGCGAGACTTAAAGAGGCAATAAAGAAAGCAAATCAAAATTTTTATAAGACGGATATGACAAAGCACACGATGGCTGCGTACATGAAGGAGCTTCAGGATGTGATGGATTCTTTGAATCCCGCAGGCACGTACTTCGAAAAGACTCTTAAAGAGGGAGACATATCTGCGAAGGGAATGTTCACTGAAGACAGCAAGCTGGCAGTTAAAAAAGATATCACGGATAAGTTGACGGCTGAACAGAAAAAGGAATTGGCAAAACTTGCAAATGTTGAAAAGACTGTGGGAAGCTATGATATAGCCATCGAGAACGGGACATCAAAGGGCAAGGTGAATTTGACATTCAATGTAGGCAAAGATATAGATGACAGAGATGTTAAGATAACGCACTTTAAAAAAGACGGTAGCGTGGAAACTTTTGATAAGAAAGTCAAAGACGGAACTGTAACAGTGGAAACGGACTCTTTTTCTCCATTTGTGATATCGTTGATAGGTAAAGTTGACCCTAATAGACCTAACCCTAATAAACCGGAGATTAAGCAACCTAAAGACAAGGATAAGGACGGCAAGACTCCGGATGGCAATATATCAAAGGATAAGTCAGGGGATAAAGAAAATATGGCTAAAGACAAACAGAAAGAAACAAAGAAAAAGAATGATACAAAGCCAAAGACCGGCGATAGTAAAAATTTGATAGGACTCATAGCGGCTATGCTTTCTGCGATTGGATTGGCTTTGGCTGTTAGGAGAAAGAAATCGGATAAATAGACAGTTGAAAGAAAAAAATTCAATGTGCTGAATATGGAATTAAATTTTTTGAAAATTGTAACAATTTAGCTCCGTCCCCCTTATGCCGAACAGGTTCGGCATAAGGGGGATTTGTGTACGTGGGAGAAATGCAGTTAAATTCAATACTCAAAGCCTCAATGTGCTAAAGGCACGCAATAATTTGATAAATCCGGTGAAAATGAACTTCACGAAATCTGTAAATAATGTATAATGAATAGAGAAAGATTTTCCATTGAAATAGAGAAAGATTTTCCATTGAATAGGAACACGGTGCAATTTCATGGAAAACAGCATTTACAGCAGATGAACCAATGAAACAAACGTAGGCGAACATGAATTCAACTGTAAATAGGTGATGTCTTTAAACCCGTGAAAAAGAGGTTGTTTGGATAAAATGAAAGTAGTGAAAGAACAGACGATAAAAACGAAAGACAAGAAGATGGAATCCACGCTTTTGATAGATGGTGTCATAGTGGGAATATTAGCGGGATTTGTCGGAGTCGTGTACAGAATTCTCATAGATTACAGTGGAAAGACGACTGATTTTTTCGTGAGGAAAACCGAAGAAAGCTATTTATATATATTTGGATTGATCATATTGTTGACAGTGTTGGGACTCATGTCCAGTCGGATAATTTCAAAGGATAAGTATGTGGGAGGTAGCGGAATTCCTCAGGTTGCCGCAGAAGTAACCGGCAGAATAAAAACCAATCCTATAAGGATTCTGATTTTAAAATTGACAGGAGGAACGGTATCGGCTCTGGGAGGCTTGTCTTTAGGCCGTGAAGGTCCGTCAATTCAATTGGGAGCCATGAGCGGCAAACTTGTGGCGAGGCTTTTCAAGAGAACAAAGATAAGGGAGAACTACCTTATGACCAGCGGAGCCAGTGCAGGGTTGTCAGTGGCATTTCATGCCCCTTTGGCAGGAGTTCTGTTTTCCATGGAAGAAATTCATAAAAACGTCTCTAAAAAATTGATAATATCGTGCTTTAGTGCAGCTGTAGTAGCTGATATAATAAGTCAGTTGATCTTCGGGTTCAAACCCGTGTTCTCATTTCCTGAAATAGAGAGAGTTTCCATCTCCACATATCCTTACATAGTGTTGCTGGGCATTGTACTGGGACTGTTCGGAACAGTCTACAACAAAGTGATGAAAGGTATGTTCGATCTTTATAAGAAGTTCAACGTATCCGTCAAAATAAGACCCTTCGTAGCGTATGCGGCATCAGGAATCATGTTTTTCGTATATCCACAGGTTCTGGGCAGCGGGCATAATCTGGTGGAAATGCTGCTGTACAGTAAATACACTATATATGGATTGGCGATATTGTTTTTTCTCAAGATGGGATTTTCACTGGTGTCGTTTACGTCAGGAGTGCCCGGAGGAATTTTTCTGCCGATTTTGGTCCAGGGGGCAATTTTGGGATGTCTGTTCGGAACTGTTTTAGGTGGAAACAATCTCGGTCTGTACGTTATAATATCCATGTCCGGTTACTTGACAGCCGTAGTTAGAAATCCCCTGACATCAGTGGTTTTAATCTTTGAAATGACCCGAAGTTTAAGTGGATTTCTCCCCTTGGCTGTGACCTGTCTCGTATCGTATTTTACGGCGAACCTGCTTGGAACAAAACCGGTATATGAATATCTGTTGGACAGAGTTTTGGACAAGGAGGACGACAGCAAAGAGCAGGCAGTGGAAGTTGAAATAGTCACTGTCGTGGAAGCCGGAAGTCCGGTTGTAGGCAAGAAGATCAGGGAGCTGAAATGGTTGGAAGGAAGCATAATCGTGCAGATTGATCGCGGCGGCAAGTTGATGCTGCCAAAGGGAGATACGACTATAAGGCAAAATGATAAGTTGACACTTCACCTACCACCTGCAAATGCCGACGAGATAATAAGCAGCATTGAAAAAATGTGATAGCAGATGTGATTTTATAGAGAAGAGGTTGGTGAAAGTGAGAAATATAGCCGGAAGAATAACAGGGTATAGCATTTTAAGGGTATTATTGATTGAAGTTGTCGTGTTTTTGGTTCGAGCATTGCCGATGTGGCTTACAGTGGCATCGGTGTCTTTAGTATTGATCATCGTGTGGAACATATTGAAGTTTCAATTTATGTATTTATTTTTTCTCGCTGCCGCAGGTCTCATATTGATGGTGTTCATCGGCAACCGGCTGGCAAAGTGCTCTCAGGATAAAATCATGTGGCTTAACGGAAAGCAATTTTTATGGTATATAGACGGAGAGTTATACTATTTGAAAACGTATACGGACAGGTTTCACAAGGGGATTAACAGCGTAAAAATAGCCAGAATAGCGGGAGTGGAAAAGCACTTTTTTTCATGGAGGTTAAATTGCGATTACATGGGACATATCGATGTATATGAAAGAGAATTGAACCTTGAAAGAGAAATGGATGATTTGATGAAATTAAAAGGCAGAACACAAAATTCAAAATTGGTCAGAGGCAATATCGTAATAAAGCGATGCTATAGAAAATGCAGTGAGCAGAAAATAGAAGAAATATTCGAAAAGTTGAAAATTAAGGCGTAGTAAAGAGAGTATCCATAGGCGTTCAGTTATTCAACCTTTTTTATATTGTTTAATTGCGATTTTACGAGAGCGTGAATTATAGGAGCATCAATGTATAAAATAAGAGAAAGAGAGCGTTTCAATCAAAGAAAAGCATCCATATAAAGAAGAACATTTTTGAAAACGAGCAGTTCTTCAACAGAGAGAAGTGTTTTGACAGAGAGCAGGGATTTGATAAAGAGCAGTGCTTCGATAAAGATGAGAATTTTGATAAAAAAAGCGCTGTAGCAAAGAGGAGCGTATAGGATTCACCGAACGAGAGAAGTCGATATGAGATAAAAAATGTATCGCTTCCAGGAGAGAAGCATTCCGAAAAAAATGGGATGTTTTAAGAACAGACTTGGTACAGTTTTCAAAGAAAATCATCTACGTGAAGACAGCATGAAAGCAGCTGAAGTTCAGTCTGAAAAATCTCACGCGAAAAGTGAAAAACTTTCCCGTGTCTCCAACTGTAATGTATTGAAAAACAAAAGTAACTGGTATATAATATAAATTCAAAAGATTAGAGAATTTTAAGAGAGTTTCATCATAATTTTATGTTGTAATTCACGTTGAATTCACAAGGATATCTATCAAAATTTTCGGGTGTGAAATTTTAGAGTGTGAGAAGATTGAAAAGCTACCACAGAATATATTAAGGAGGAATTATGGCACAGTATTTCAATGAACCGTCGAGAACTTTTAATGAGTACCTACTGATTCCGGGTTACTCTTCTAAGGAGTGCAGAGTGGAGAACGTATCACTGAGAACACCTCTCGTAAAGTTTAAAAAGGGAGAAGAACCTGCACTTTCAATGAACATTCCATTGGTTTCAGCAGTCATGCAGGCGGTTTCAGATGATAAAATGGCAGTGGCACTGGCAAAGGAAGGCGGCATATCGTTTATTTTCGGTTCGCAGCCAATTGAAAGCCAAGTGGAAATGATAAAAAGAGCCAAAGATACAAAAGCCGGGTTTGTAACTTCCGATGCCAACATAAGACCGGATCAGACTTTGAAAGACTTACTTGAACTCAAGGAGAGAACCGGTCACAGCACAACAGCGGTGACAGAGGACGGGACAGCTGATGGAAAGCTAATTGGACTGGTAACTTCCAGAGATTACAGAGTCAGCAGGATGAGCCCGGATACAAAAATTGAAGAATTTATGACTCCTTTTGAGAAGTTGGTATATGCGGAATCTGGAGTTACTCTCAGCGAGGCGAACGATATTCTGTGGGATAACAAGTTAAATGCCTTGCCGATAGTGGATAAAAATCAGAGGTTAACCCATTTCGTGTTCAGGAAGGATTACGACAGTCACAAGGCGAATCCGAATGAGCTTTTAGATCATCACAAAAGATATATTGTCGGTGCGGGGATCAACACGAGGGACTATGAAGAGAGGATTCCTGCCCTGGTAGAAGCCGGCGTCGATGTTATCTGCATAGATTCTTCGGAAGGATTTTCCGAGTGGCAGACGGACACTTTGAAATTCGTCAGAGAAAAATACGGCGATACCGTCAAAATAGGTGCGGGAAACGTAGTCGACGGCGATGGATTCAGGTATCTTGCAGAAGCCGGTGCGGACTTCATAAAAATCGGTATCGGTGGAGGTTCTATCTGCATAACCAGAGAGCAAAAGGGCATAGGCAGAGGTCAGGCTTCGGCGGTTCAAGATGTAGCGAAGGCTAGGAACAAGTTCTTTGAAGAGACCGGCATATACATTCCTATTTGCTCCGATGGCGGAATCGTTTACGATTACCATATGACCTTGGCTCTCGCCATGGGTGCGGACTTCATAATGCTAGGAAGGTACTTTGCGAGATTTGATGAAGCTCCCGGACAGAGAGTTAACCTGAACGGAAGCTATGTTAAAGAGTACTGGGGTGAGGGTTCAGCCCGTGCCAGAAACTGGCAGAGATACGATATGGGCGGAGACAAGAAGTTGAGCTTTGAAGAAGGTGTCGATTCCTACGTTCCATATGCGGGAAAGCTGTCTGATAACGTTAGACAATCTCTGCAAAAAGTGAAGTCTACCATGTGCAACTGCGGAATACTGACAATTCCTGAGCTGCAGAAGAATGCCAAGATGACTCTGGTTTCAGCGACTTCCATAGTAGAAGGCGGCGCTCACGACGTGATAACCAAGGAAACTACGGGCAGCGGTTCAAACAGATAAGCTCGTTTGAAATCTGAATTTAGAGGAGCGAATGTTGAAATGCGACGGATTACGAGCTTTGCTGTAAAAGTCTGCTCTGAGTTTGGCGGATTGAATGTTGAAGTTCGGCTTAACCATATGCAACATTGCCCGTTCGCCTATGGACAGATATCGGGCGCATTGAACATTCGAATAGAAAATATTGAAATAAATTACAAATAGAGGAAACTTACCATGATGAAACATGAAAAAATTTTGGTAATGGATTTTGGGGGTCAGTATGCTCAACTCATTGCGAGAAGAGTCAGAGAGCTGAATGTTTATGCGGAGATAAAACCCCATACGTTTACCGTGAAGGAAATTGAAGAGATGAATCCGAAGGGAATAATCTTTACAGGGGGACCAAACAGCGTCTATGGAGAATCAGCGCTCGCTTACGATAAAAAGCTGTTCCAACTGAACATCCCAATCTTAGGAATATGCTACGGAGCCCAGCTGATGGCCCACTCTCTGGGTGGAAAGGTTGAAACGGCACCGGTCAGCGAGTACGGAAAAACTGAAATAGACGTGGATAAAAATTCGTTTTTAATGGGCGAAGTTTCCGCCAAGACCATAATGTGGATGAGCCATACGGATTATATAGCACAGGTCCCAAGAGGATTTAAAAAAATTGCCGGCACTCCCGTGTGTCCGGTTGCGGCTATGGAAGATACGGAAAGGGGCTTTTACGCAACTCAGTTCCATCCGGAAGTAATGCATTCCGTGGAAGGAATACAAGTTTTCAAAAAGTTTGTAAAAGATGTTTGCAAGTGTAGCGGAGATTGGAGGATGGACTCCTTTGTGGAAGAATCCATCAAAGAAATCAAGGCAAAGGTAGGCGATGGAAAGGTTTTGTGCGCCCTGTCAGGCGGTGTCGATTCATCGGTAGCTGCAGTTATGCTCAGCAAAGCTGTGGGTAGACAATTGACCTGTGTTTTCGTCGACCACGGTCTGCTGAGAAAAGATGAGGGAGACCAAGTTGAAGCGGTTTTCGGAGAAACCGGTAAGTACGATTTGAATTTCATCAGAGTGAATGCCCAAGAGAGATTTTACGAAGCTCTAAAGGGAGTCTCCGAACCTGAGAAAAAGAGAAAAATCATCGGTGAGCTTTTCATCAGAGTCTTTGAAGAAGAGGCAAAGAAAATCGGAGCCGTCGACTTTCTCGTGCAGGGAACCATTTATCCCGACATCGTAGAAAGCGGTTCGGGACACAGCGCTACGATTAAGAGCCATCACAACGTAGGCGGCTTGCCGGATCACGTGGACTTCAAGGAAATTATCGAGCCGCTGAGAGATCTTTTCAAAGATGAAGTCAGAAAATCCGGACTGGAACTTGGAATTCCTGAATACTTGGTGTTCAGGCAACCGTTTCCGGGACCGGGATTGGCTGTGAGAATCATCGGAGAAGTTACACCAGAGAAAGTTAAAATCGTCCAGGAAGCCGATGCAATCTACCGCGAAGAAGTTGAAAAAGCAGGTATCTCAAGAGATATAGGTCAGTACTTTGCAGCTCTCACAAACATGAGGTCGGTAGGAGTAATGGGAGACTTTAGAACTTACGATTATGCTATCGCTCTGAGGGCAGTTCTAACCTCAGACTTCATGACCGCGGAAGCAGCACAGCTCCCTTGGGAAGTCCTGGAAGTAGCCACCCGCAGAATCGTCAACGAGGTGGACCATGTAAACCGCGTGCTGTATGACTGCACAGGCAAACCACCGGGTACAATTGAGTTTGAATAAGATGTCTATCCGGCGAAGCCGGGCTATGCGAAGGCTGAGCTATAGGTAGTCACTTCGCAATGATCAGTAGACGAAAGCGAATGCGGTAGCACGAAGGTTGAGTCACTGAGCTACTGCGAGATGGAGTGACAGAAACAAATATGTTACTGTTTTGAAGTTGTTGAAAGCAGTACATTTTAGCGCTTTGTGAGAACAAAAAACTCCTGAGTGATTATCTTGATGCTAAAAAGCCCCAAAATCGGGACTGAAAGGGAGTTGTTGAATTTAGGTAAATTGTTTAGAAGCCTTCCATCGTTTTGGTAGGAGGCTTTTGTGGAAATAGTTGTTGGTAAATTAAAGTATTAAAAAAATTTAATAGGTGAATATATAATGGAAAATATAAAATTTGAGTCTGTTCTTGTAGAAAGTGCTAAACTTCCAATGGTTAAGATTGACCGTGAATTATTTCTTAGGAAAGAACTGCGAGGTAGATATAATCAAGAGACTGTAGAAAAGGCAATTCAGTATAATCCAGCTTACGCTGGAATAAATGTAGAAGATATTAATAAAATTGCTAAAAGCTGTATAGCAGTGGAAACAAGAAAAGTAACTGCTTTATCAGCAGCGGCGGGATTGCCTGGTGGATTTGCTATGATAGGTACAATCCCAGCTGATATAGCTCAATATTTTGGTCATATTTTACGTATGCTTCAAAAGTTAATATACCTTTATGGTTGGAGCGATTTAAACCTTGATTCTAAAGAACTAAATGAGGAAACGAAAAATTCACTTACTTTATTTGCTGGTATAATGTTTGGTGTAGAAGGAGCAGTAAATACCATAAACAAATTAGCAGATCAAGTTGCTAGACAACTTGTAAAAAAGCTTCCACAGAAAGCATTAACAAAAGGCGCAATATATCCTATAGTAAAGAAGGTGGCTACACTATTGGGGGTCAAAATGACGAAGCAGATTTTTGCAAAAGGAGTTGCAAAAGTTGTTCCGGTTTTAGGCGCCGTAACATCTGGTGGGTTGACTTTTGCCACTTTTAAGCCTATGGCAGAAAAACTTAGGAAACATTTGGCATCAGGTGAATTGGCGAGTGTTGAATACTATAAAAAGATGGATGGTGAGACTGCAATTGATGCAGAAATATTAGATGATATTGAATATGATAAGGAGTAAAATCCGTATAAAGCATTGATTAAAATGATATCAATCAATACGAGCATTTCCGGATAATCTTATAAAATAAAGCAAAGCACATGACTTTAAGACATAAAAATCTTTCAGCTATGTGCTTTTTCTGTGTTTGTTTTATATCTGGTGGAATTTTAGCGGATATACCTTTTCTATAGAACTTCACACTGCTTTTCTCAGAGATAACATAAAAATATCCATTTCAAGCTCTCACAATTTAAAAACAATTATAAAAATGTTATAATGTACATAAGCTAACTTCATAAACTTATAATTAAGGAGTGAAAATATGAAAGTCAGTTATAACGGATTGTGGAAAGTCTTAATAGATAAAAATATGAATAAAAAAGATTTAGCGAAGGCCTGTGAACTATCTCCGGCAACCATATCTAAAATGGGCAGAGGGGAGTTTGTCAGTATGGATGTTTTATACCGTATCGGAACTAAATTAGATGTTGATTTTGGCGATATGGTTTCGATTATAGAACAAAAGCAATAAACAAAATTTGGGGTGACAAAATGGAACCTCAAATTGAAAGAGCAAACTTAAGATTGCAATTTGTAACTTCAAATGGAGAGGTATTGTAACAATCGGTAAAGACAGCTTATCAGCGAAAGATATAATCAAATTCAGGACGCAATATCCAAAGCTATCGGTTAAAACGACTGCAGATTTTCATGATAGATTTTTAATTATAGATAAAGCAGAAGTTTATCACGTAGGAGCGTCTATAAAGGATGCAGGTAAAAAGAGTTTCGGAATTACGAAGATAGGGACTTAGTTAAGAGTCTTGCAAATAAAGTGAGGTAGAAAGGTATGTCAGATTTAACAAAGGGAAATAATGAAACTGCACAGCGGGCGGAGCTTCATAGGAAAATATGGGCTATTGCAGACGATGTTCGAGGAGCTGTAGATGGTTGGGATTTTAAACAATATATTTTAGGGATTTTATTCTATAGGTTTATTTCCGAGAATATTACCGAATTTTTTAATTCTGCAGAACATGAAGCCGGTGACTTGAATTTTGATTATGCCGACATTTCTGACGAAGAAGCAGAAAAAGATTTTAGACCTAATACTGTCGAAGACAAGGGGTTTTTCATATTGCCGAGTCAGCTATTTAAAAATGTTGTTAAGACAGCAAAAGATAATGAGAATTTAAATACTGATTTAGCGAATATATTTAAAGCAATTGAAGGTAGTGCAGTAGGGTTTGCATCAGAAGATGACATTAAAGGCTTGTTTGAAGATGTCGATACAACCAGTAATCGTTTAGGTGGAACAGTGTCAGAAAAAAATAAAAGACTGACAGATATTTTAACCGGCATAGCAGAAATCAATTTTGGAAATTTTAAGAATAACGATATTGACGCTTTTGGTGATGCATATGAATATTTAATTTCTAATTATGCAAGTAATGCCGGTAAATCCGGTGGGGAATTTTTTACGCCTCAGACTGTTTCGAAACTTTTAGCAAGACTTGTAATGGATGGAAAAACAAGTATAAATAAGGTGTATGACCCCACCTGCGGAAGTGCAAGTTTATTATTGCAGATGAAAAAACAATTTGATGAGCATATTATCGATGAGGGATTTTTTGGTCAAGAAATCAATATGACTAATTTCAATTTGGCTCGTATGAATATGTTTTTGCATAATGTGAATTACAATAACTTTTCGATTAAAAGAGGGGATACTTTGATAAACCCTTTACATAGAGATGAAAAGCCTTTTGATGCTATTGTTTCAAATCCCCCATATTCCATTAAGTGGGTAGGAGATGCAGATCCAACATTGATAAATGATGAGAGATTTGCACCGGCAGGGAAGTTGGCACCTAAATCCTATGCGGACTACGCATTTATTATGCATTCGTTAGCTTATCTTTCAAGTAAAGGAAGAGCTGCTATAGTGTGTTTTCCGGGAATATTTTATAGGAAAGGTGCTGAAAAAACGATTAGACAATATCTTGTAGATAATAATTTTGTTGATTGTGTTATACAACTTCCCGAAAATCTTTTCTTTGGAACATCGATTGCTACTTGCATTCTAGTTATGGCAAAAAACAAGACAGAAAATAAAGTGCTCTTTATTGATGCAAGTAAAGAGTTTAAAAAAGAAACTAATAACAATATTTTAGAAGAAAAAAA
>ERZ773272.647-NODE-647-length-13530-cov-7.010538_pt1 | contig 13530 bp, 25 predicted proteins | sample MGYA00511891_ERZ773272 | MGnify/ENA primary metagenome ERZ773272 (study PRJEB29015, sample SAMEA2738150) | human oral metagenome | biome: human oral; feature: human-associated habitat; material: saliva | place: China | collected 2198 ...
TGCCACAAATTTTACGTCCAAAACAAGAGAAAATCGCGTCAAAAGGAATCAAGTCAGTTCGTTCACGCGTGACAAATATCAAACCGTACTTAGCGCCTGAATATCAAGACTTAGACATCTTACAATTCCGCGAAGTGCTCTTGAAAAACATCTTCAATGTGGAAGATACATCAACGATTAAAGAGTATGTTCTAACGGATGAAGACTGGGTGCGTGTAGAAGAATTACGCAGCAAGTACTTCAACAACCCAGATTGGAACTACGGAAAAAATCCAAAATTCGAATTCAAACAATCTAAACGTACTCCAGCCGGACAAATCGAGTTCAGCTTGAACGTTGAAAAGAATGCCATCAAAGACATTAAGATTAACGGGGACTTCTTCGGTCTTGGTGAAATCAGCGATGTAGAAAAAGCGCTTGTGGGCGTAGGATACAACCGCGAAGACTTAACAAAAGCCTTCGAAGCTATCGACATCCGCCGTTACTTCGGTAATGTGACAGTGGACATCCTAGTAAACCTATTACTAGGGGTAGAAGAATAAAATAAGATACTCGGCTATAGAGGTCGAAGGAGTGGAACCTAGCAGTCATGCTGGGTTCTTTTTTTATGAAAAGAATGGTCAATAAATCCCTTACAGTATATAATGAAATAATAATGACTTTTATTTAATTTTTTCGGGAGGAAATGAAATTTGAACGAGCTAGACATCAGATGGACGAAGTTTACTTTTTACAAATTTGTTACGGATTCAAATGGAAAAACCTATGTGATGGATACCCGTACGATATCGAACAAATTATTAGAATTCGGAAACCTTTCGTCTTCTATTAGTGTGGATATGATTGAAATCGATCCAAACAATACAGCATTCGAGCAAAAAGCCACACTGACAAAAAAGTTTGTAGGCCTTACGGGTGCGGTGCAAGTGTTTAGTACACTCACTTTTCGAATGATTACCAATTTTTTTGCAACGAATCCTTTGTATCAGCAACTTTTTATGAAGTTTTTCCTGTTTGCTTGTTCGCTGTTCATTTCTTTTCTTCTTGCAAAGTTTTACTTCTATGTTTATGACAAACAAGCGAAAGAGAACCTTCCGGAACAATCAAAAAGATATAGAGTTACATTTAAAGTACATTCGCAAAGAAGATTTTCAGGATATCTTTTTGTAGCGATTGTTGGCGCTTTATTCTTGTTATTTTTAAACACGAATAATGGAACAGAAGGGGCGCTTCTAGTGATCAATTCGTTGCTTTCACTATTGTTCTTTATTGTTTGTTTAGGGCTGTGTCCTGTGGATTTGTATTACAGAAAACAAGTATTTATTTTAGAAAGCATTAAAGAGATTCAATAACATTATCGTTAATCTAGCTAGGAGGTGATTGAATGGTGCAGTTGAAGTTTTCAAATTCGAATATTTTTTCTTATAAGTTAGTTGAAGGTATACAGGGAAAGAAATATTTGATGGACTTGAGCTCAGTACGACCTAAGAGTGTGATATGGGGTGGTTTACCTGATACCGTTTCGGTCACCGCTTATGAATTAGAGAATGAAAATGTGCAATTCGAACTTAAAAATAAAACAAGTAATGGGTTGAAAGCAGGGATAATCGTCGCTCTTCAACCGCTATTATATACACTGTATAACTTGTTGCATAGTTTGTTTGTGAGCTACAAGATTGGTCAGCAACTGGGAATTAAAACTTTGTTATTTGCCATCTCTATGCTTATTTCATACTTAATTGTTATTTCTTTTTTGAACTTTAATAAAAAGAAGGTAATGAATCGATTGGGACAAAAACGTTCTGTTCAGACATTTATTTTTAAACCGACTAAGAGAATTTATGATGGCTATTTCATTTTTATAATCAGCTTGGTCTGTTATATTGTCTATTTATCTATCCATAATGGTTCAGAGGGAGCGGTGTTAATTGTAAATACAGTACTTTCGATGTTGTCTTTTGCATATACGAATAGTGCAATTCCAGTAGCGGAGTATTACCAAGCAGGCATCTATGAATTAGTGGAAATCAGAGAGGGATAATGATGAAGAAAGTTTATAAACTAGGAATCGTTCTGCTTGGACTTTGTCTCTTAGCTGGGTGTTTCTTCAAACCACAAATCTCGAAGGAGCAACAAAATAATGTGGCCACTCGAATTGTTAGGAACTACGATGTTCAAGAAATTGAGTTTATTAGTTTTACAAAAAATGAGAGCACGGGAAGTTATATTTTGAACGTAAAAATTAATAATGATGAGAATAAAGAAACTTCGATGCTAATTAGGGATTTAAAATTTCTGGAAAAACCAGATGGAGATTTGTTAATTGGGCCAATTGAGGAGTTCCAGGATATAAAACGCGCTGAACAAATAACTGGTAAGATTGATTTATCAAAAATCAAGATAAAGTACATCGGTGAAAAGTAGGAATTTATATGAAAAAGTTGATTAAGATTCTATTGCTCATCTTAGGATTAATCTTTGTGAGTGGGTGCTTCAATAAACCAAAGCTTACGAAGGAGCAACAAAACAATGTGGCTACTCGAATTGTTAGGAACTACGATGTTCAGGAGATTGAGTTTGTGGATTTTGATAAGAATCAAAGTACAGGAAGTTATGAATTAGTTCTGAAATTAAATAATGATGAAAATAAAAAAACGATCATTTCAATTAGAGAGATGGAATTTTTTGATAAATCAGAAGGAGAATTATCTCTTAATCCTCTGGGAAGATTTAAAGATTTGAAGCGGAAAGAAATAATTACTGGCGAAGTAAATTTATCAAGTATCAAAATTAAGTATCTCGGTGAAAAGTAGGAAACGAAAATGAAAAAGTTGATTAGAATTGCAGCACTCATCTTAGGATTAATCTTTGTGAGTGGGTGTTTTAATAAACCGAAGCTGACAAAAGAGCAACAGAACAATGTGGTTATGTGGATCGCTAGAGGCTATGAAGTTAAAGAAGTGGAGTTTATCAGCTTTACTAAGAACGAGAGTACCGGGAGCTACACTTTAATAATGAAAATTAATGGTGATGATTCAATGAAAACTGGGGTGTTGATAGAACGTTTTGAAGAATTTGATAATCGAAACGGAATCTTGAACTTGAGCCCTATTGATAATTTTGAAAGCATCAAAAGGGAAAAAGATTTAGATGAAACTGCGAGTGTTTCGATAGAAGGTATCAAGATTAAATATCTCGGAGAGAAGTAGGAATTTAAATGAAAAAGTTGATTAGAATTGCAGTGCTCATCTTAGGATTAATCTTTGTGAGTGGGTGCTTCTTCAAGCCGCATATTACGAAAGAACAACAAGACAATATCGCAATTCAAATTTATAGGAACTACGATATACAAGAAATAGAATTTTTGAGTTTTACTAAGAATGAAAGTACAGGAAGTTATCGTTTAGAAGTGAAAATCAATAATGATGAGGACAAAATAACAAGGATTTTAATTGCTGATATCAATACTTTAGATAAAAAAACAGGAGGTATAGGATTGAATCCGGTTAATAGGTTCGAGGATATCGAGCGTAGCGAAACGTTGACAGAGAATGTCTCTGCATCTGAGATAAAAATCAAATATATCGGGGAAAAGTAGGGATTCATATGAAGAAAAAAGCAGCAATGATCGGCAGTGCACTGTTATTACTGACCGTAGGTGGCGTCTTAGCGCTCAACGTGATTGCTCCAAGTTGGAGAGAGAATACTATCTTTGCGACAACAAGAGACAAGCAACTAGCATGGCTGAAAGAGCATGAAAAACAAATCGTAGCGTGGATTCACTCGAAATATCCAAAGGTAGAAACAGTGCAGTTTGACTGGAATACTTTAAAAGTTGCACCTGTGAGCAATGGTGTAATGAATGTTGGATATAATTTATCGGTTGAAGGGAAGTTTAATGATATTCCTGAAACTGTAATTTGGGTAGATTTTTTATTGGATAGTGCAGACAGCATTCCGGAAATATCAAAAATAACAATGAATCAACCGCCTAGCATTATCAAAGGAAATACTATATATAACTTCGAGTGATTTTTATAATTGAGATTGGGGTTTAGGTATGAAAAAGAAAACAGCAATAATCGGCAGTGTCCTCCTGTTACTGACAGTAGGTGGAGTGGCAGCACTCAACGTGATTAATCCAAGTTGGAGAGAGAACACCATATTTGCAACCGCAAGAGACAAACAATTAGCGTGGCTGAAAGAACATGAAAAAGAAATTGTAGCATGGATTCACTCAAGATATCCAAAGGTAGAAAAAATACAGTTTGATTGGAAAACTCTAGAAGTCGGTCCCGTGAGCAATGGTGTAATGAATGTTGGATATAATTTGTCAGTTGAAGGAACGTTTAATGATATTCCAGAAACAGTAATCTGGGTAGATTTCTTACTGGATAAAGCGGACAGCATTCCTGACCTGTCCAGAATAAGAATGAATCATCCACCTAGAATTCATAAGGGTAACTTGTTGGATATTTATGAGTAAATGCTAGAAATGTGGGGATGTTATGAAAAGGAAGTTTATATTTATCGGTAGTACGCTCTTAGTATTGATCCTAGGTGGAGTGACAGCCTTGAATGTAACCAATCCGGACTGGAAAGCAAATACGATTTTCGCGTCGACAAAAGATAAGCAATTGGCTTGGTTGAAAGATCATGAAAAAGAAATCGTGGCATGGATGCAGTCAGCATATCCAAAAGTGGAATCCGTGCAATTTGATTGGAATACTTTAAAAGTGAGGCCCGTTAGCAATGGTGTTTCAATAATCGGGTATAATTTGTTGGTTAAAGGTACGTTTAACGATATTCCAGAAACCATTATTTTTGTAGATTTTCTAATGGAAACAGCTGATAGTATTCCAAAAATGTCGCAAATCAGAATGAACCAACCGCCAAGTATTAAAAAAGATGACGGTGGAGTATATGGTTATGAGTAACCTAAAAATGGGAGTACGGATATGAAAAAGAAAATAATAATCATCAGTAGTACGCTTTTAGTATTAGTTCTAGGTGGTGTCTCAGCACTCAATGTGACTAATCCGAGTTGGAGAGAGAATACCATCTTTGCGACGGCAAAAGACAAGCAATTAGCGTGGCTGAAAGAGCATGAAAAAGAAATCGTGTCGTGGATTCAATCTAGGCATCCTAAAATTACCACTGTGAACTTTGATTGGAACACGTATCGAGTAGGAACTATTAGCAATGGTGTTCAAATAGTTGGGTATAATTTATCCGTAAAAGGAACGTTTAACGATAATCCTGATACGGTTTTGGTAATTGATTTTAGCCTTAACAATGAAGACAGCATTCCAAATATGAAAGATATTAGAATGATTAATCCTCCAAGTATAAAAAAGGGCAAAGGCCTATATATTTTTGAGTAGGTTAGTTGAAAGAAAAGAGTGGGAAGAGTATGAAAAAGAAAACAGTACTAATCGGTAGTACGCTCTTATTATTAGTCCTAGGTGGCGTTTCGGAGCTCAACGTAATCAATCCAAGCTGGAGAGAGAACACGATTTTTGCGACGGCAAGAGATAAGCAACTTGCCTATCTTAAAGCGCATGAAGAAGAAATTGTTGCATGGATTCACTCAAAGTATCCGAAGGTAGAAACCGTCAAGTTTGATTGGAGCACATACCGAGTGGGCCCAGTGAGCAATGGCGTATCTAATAATGGATATAAACTAAGTGTGAAAGGTACGTTTAATGAACTTCCAGAGACTGTTCTTTATGTCAGTTTTGGTTTAGATAATGCAGATAGTATGCCAGATATTTCTAGAATGGGGATGAATCATCCCCCGGGTATTCGTAAAAATGGAGTCCTTATTAATTATGAGTGATGGAGTTTAGGTATGAAAAAGAAAGTATTAATAACATCAAGCATCCTGTTGTTACTGACAGTGGGCAGCGTTACAGCACTCAACGTGATTAATCCAAGCTGGAGAGAGAATACCATCTTTGCGACAGCAAGAGACAAGCAACTTGTCTATCTTAAAGCGCACGAGGAAGAAATTGTAGCGTGGATTCACTCAGTATATCCGAAGGTAGAAAAAGTACAGTTTGATTGGGATACTTTGACAGTCGGTCCCGTGAGCAATGGTGTAATGAATGTTGGATATAATTTGTCGGTACGGGGTAACTTTAATGATATGCCGGAGACAGTATTGTACATTGATTTTAAATTAGACAATAAAGACAGTATTCCAAGTGTTTCGAAAATGGGTATGAATAATCCACCACTTAGAAAAAGTGATGGGATTTGGAAACCATATGAGTAATCAAAATGTTTTGTTTGAATGGTGAAATTACTAAAAGGGAATGAGGGTTATGATGAAAAAGAAAGCAGCAATTACAGCAAGCGCCCTGTTATTACTGACAGTCGGTGGCGTAACAGCACTCAACGTCATCAATCCTAGCTGGAGAGAGAATACGATTTTTGCGACGGCAAAAGATAAGCGCTTAGCATGGTTGAAGGAACATGAAGAAGAGATTGTTGCGTGGGTGCATTCAAGATATCCCAAAGTTGAAACTATTCAATTTGATTGGAATTCTTTAGAAGTGGGACCAGTAAGTAATGGAGTAGCCAATATTGGTTATAATTTATCAATCCAGGGAGTTTTCAATGATAATCCCAAAACTGTAATTATTGTGGATTTTCTCATGGAAAAGAATGATGACATTCCAAGTTTATCTCGGATTAGAATGAATCAACCGCCGATGATTAGAAGAGGGAAGGGCATCTATAATTATGACTAGTAAAAAGGTGAAACTGTAATGAAAAAGAAAACAGCAATTACAGCAAGCACTGTTATTACTGACAGTGAGTGGGGTTACAGCGCTCAACGTCATCAATCCAAGCTGGAGAGAGAACACGATTTTTGCGACGGCAAGAGATAAGCAGTTAGCGTGGTTGAAGGAACATGAGGAAGAAATTGTAAAGTGGGTTCATTCAAGATACCCAAAAGTTGAAACCATTCAATTTAATTGGGACACATTAGAAGTGATAGCGGGGAGTAATGGAGTGGCCATTATTGGTTATAATTTATCAGTCTACGGAGTTTTTAATGATAATCCCCAAACTATAATTATTGTCGATTTTTTGATGGAAAAGAAAGATGACATTCCTAATTTATCTCAAATTAGAATGAATCAACCGCCGATGATTAGAAAAGGAAAGATTATCTATAATTATGACTAGTAAAAAGGTGAAACCGTAATGAAAAAGAAAGCAGTAATTACAGCTAGCACCCTGCTGTTACTGACAGTGGGTGGTGTAACAGCGCTGAACGTGATCAATCCTAGCTGGAGAGAGAACACGATTTTTGCGACTACAAGAGACAAGCAATCGGCATGGCTGAAAGCGCACGAAGAAGAAATCGTAAAATGGATGCACTCTACCTATCCTAAAGTAGAATCTGTGCAATTTGACTGGGACTCACTACGTGTGGGACCTGTAAGCAATGGGGTGTCTCTAAATGGATATAATTTGTCGGTCGAGGGAACGTTTAATGAAATTCCAGAAACAGTTATTTGGGTAGATTTTTTAATGCCCGGTGAAGGGGATATACCACAAATGAGTCAAATTAGAATGAATCAACGCCCTGGTATAAAACGTGGCGGAACGCTTTATGACTATGAGTAAAAAGGTGAAACCGTAATGAAAAAGAAAACAGTAATTACATCAAGCGTCCTGTTGTTACTGACAGTCGGTAGCGTAACAGCGCTCAACGTGATCAATCCAAGCTGGAGAGAGAACACGATTTTTGCGACTACAAGAGATAAGCAGTTAGCGTGGTTGAAAGAACATCAAAAAGAAATTGTTGAGTGGATGCAGTTGTATTATCCTAAACTTCAATCGATTCAATTTGATTGGAGTACATTAGAAGTTGGGGCTGTTAGTAACGGAGTCTTTACAACAGAATATGACCTATCTGTAAAGGGGACTTTTAATGAAATTTCAGATACTGAGATTTATATTGATTTCACTCTAAATAAGCCAGATGACATCCCAAGTATGTCTAATATAAAGTTGAACGAACCTCCACGTATATGGAAAGGGAATGGATATTATATTTATGACGGACTTAATTAATTTTAATAATTTATATAGGAATAGCCTGATTTAGTGGGGAGACTATGATGAAAAAGAAAGCAGCAATTACAGCAAGCGCTCTACTGTTACTGACAGTGGGTGGAGTGACGGCGCTCAACGTGATCAATCCAAGCTGGAGAGAGAACACGATTTTTGCGACAGCAAGAGACAAGCAATCGGCATGGCTGAAAGAGCACGAAGAAGAAATTGTGGCGTGGATCCATTCTAGATATCCAAAGATAGAATCTGTACAGTTTGATTGGAATACTCTAGAGGTTGGAGCTGTAAGCAATGGAATCTTTGCGGAGTCATACAATTTATCGGTAAAAGGAACCTTTAATAATAATCAAAAGACAATAATTTTTATTGATTTTAGATTAGAGCGCTCAGATAGCATTCCAAAGAGGTCTCGGATAGGGATGAACCATCCTCCAAGAATTAAAAGAGATGGTGGAATTTATATTTACGAATAAAACAATCTATACAAAAAGGAGGGGAAGCCTTGAACAAATTAACTTTTAAAAATTCGATGTCTACATGTCATAAAATCGTGACAGATTCGAACGGCAAGAGATACATTATGGATACGAGCACCATCAGACCGAATGTGTACGGTTTTGGGATTATTCCAAAACAAGTGAGTGTGGACATGGTGGAGTTCGGTTATCACGATCAAAACTTTGAATTTAAGGCTAAACCCTCACCGCAGTACATAGGGGCAGTCGCAGCGACACAACCGCTTACGACGATAACGTTTAAGATGTTTGAGAATGTTTTCTTAAAGTATAATATTCATCAGCAAGCTCTTTTAAAATGGGGAATCGTAGCTTTAACAGTATTTATTTCATATTTACTCGCAAAAGTTTACATCAAACAAGCTCAGAAGAAAGTTGCGGAAAGATTGCCAGAAAATGCAAAGCGATACACTGCAACATTCACGTTTAGCAAAAGAAGAGATTTTTCTTATTGGTTTGTAATAGGACATGTGGGTATTTTTGTATTTTTATTTATGAATACAAATAATGGGAGTGAAGGAGGTTTTTTGGTGCCTCTTTCACTACTATCGTTGTTGTTTTTTATTATTTGGTTAGGCATGGTTCCTGTTGATTATAATTATACGAACAATATTATGATGCTTAAATCCATTGAAGAAAAATCGAAGAGAAACAATAAAATCGGAGAGAATTTATGAACGAATTAACTTTTAAAGACTCAATGTCTACGTGTCACAAAATCGTGACGGACGCGAATGGTAAAAGATACATCATGGACACGAGCACACTGACGCCGAATGTTCATGGTTTTGGGATTATTCCAAAGCAAGTAACAGTGGAGATGGTGGAGTTTGGAAATCGTGATCAGAATTTTGAATTTAAGGCTAACTCGTCATCTAAGTTTCTAGGAGTGGCGGCAGTAACGCAACCATTGACGACGATTCTCTATAAAGTTCTGGAGAGTGTCTTCTCAAAGTACAATATTCATCAGCAACTACTTTTGAAGTGGATGATGTTTGCGTTGTCGATAGTACTCGCATTTGTTCTTGCGAAAGTCTATATTCAGTTGGCTAAGAAGAAAGTCGCGAAGAGGGTTTCGCCAAATGCTAAACGATATATCGCTAAATTTACCTACTGGAATAAGAGAGACTATTCAAACTGGTTTATGATTCTTCTAATCGCTATTATTTTCTATTTCTTTTTAAAATCTACTAATGGAACAGAAGGCATTCTTTTAGTTCCTATCACAATATTAGCGCATCTTCTCTTTGTTTTTTGGCTAGGGATGGCACCAGTTGACCAAAACTATAATCGAAAGAGAATGCAGCTTGTCTCAATCGAAGAGAAACAATAAAATCGGAGAGAATTTATGAAAAAACTAACTTTTAACGCTTCGAAGTCTATATGTCACAAAATCGTGACAGACTCGAGCGGAAAAAAATATCTTATGGATACGAGTACCATCAGACCCAACGTGTTTGGTTTTGGATTTCTACCCAAAAGAGTGCGTGTTGAAATGGTTGAGATTGATAAAAAAAGTCGCCTTTTTGATAAGAAAACAAAAGTTAATGGAGCGGCAGTGGCTGTCGGAGGTGCGCTGGCAAGTACACCTATCCTATCAAAGGCGATAATGGAACTACTGCGTGGTAGGCTTGATAGCTATCATATTCACGAACAGCCTTTTCTAAAGTATGGAATTTTTCTAGGGACTTTAATTTTGGCATTCTTAATAGCGCAAGTAATGATAGGAGTTTCTAGATTCAGGGTATCAAAAAAACTTCCTTCAAATCCTAAAAAGTATATCGCTACATTTAGAACAGCAGGTAAAAACGATGCGAGTTTTTATATTCCTCTAGTCATTAGTGCAGTGCTCCTTTTCTTTTACGCAGGAGCAAGTTCTGGTGGAGAATTATTATTGATGTTTAATATGATGTTCTCATTTTGGCTATTTTTTGCTTGGCTCGTAGAAGTCCCTGTTGATAATATGTACAATAATAAAATTTTAACACTTGAATCAATCGAAGAGAAAAAGTAAAAACGGAGTGGATTATGAAAGAAGTAACAATCACTAATGCTAATTCGATGTGTTATAAACTGTTGACCGACACAAAGGGAAATCGATATTTGATGGATGTGAGTACAGTGTCGAATAAACTTTACTGCTTTGGAGTTCAATCAGATAAAGTAACAGTCGATATGGTTGGAATTGATAAAAATGATACCAGGTTTGAACAAAAGAATCTGCAATCAAGTACTTTCGTTGCGATTACAGCAGGGAGCCAATTGTTTGCGAATATAGTGTATCGATCGTTAACCCAATTCATAAGAGAACAAAAATTACATCAACAATTTATTTTTCAAGTTGGACTCTTTATGATTTCAATTCTCTTTGCAGCGCTACTGATGAAATTATTTGCTATGATGTCTAAAAAATACGTGGCAGACCGATTGCCTGCGCATCCAAAGAGATATGTTGCAACATTTAAAACAACATCAAAACGACATCTTTCGTTTTACATTCCACTTTCCATTAATGTAATTCTATTTTTATTTTATTTACGAGCTAGCATTGGTGGTAGTGTGGTACTTTTAGTTTTTAATAGTATTCTGTCGTTATGGATTTTGATTGGTTGTTTTGTAGGATTTCCAGTAGACATTCTTTATAAAAACAAGGAATTTCAATTAGAATCCATCGAAGAAAAACAGTAATTTTTAGGAGTATTCATATGAAAAAAATAGTAAGTTTACTCATGCTTACGTTTAGTATTTTTGTTCTAGTAGCCTGTTCAAATAAGCCTAGCAAAGAAGCGATGAATGAGGAGCTAAAGAAACCAGAAGTTATTGCGGTAATCGAAGAAAGTCTAAAAAATCTAGATAAAGATGCGTTTACTGAAAAAGGAAAAATAAAATCGTATGATATTAATTACGATAAAACCGAATATAATTCTCGCCGAGGAATTGAGATAGAAATTTATATTAATGGAGATAGTAATTTAAAACTCAATAGCCTTATCACTAAGGATAAGGGTAAATATGACGTTGCGGTCTCTGTAGAATCCAAAGAGCTCGATGATTTTTTGGAGGGTAGGAAATGAAAAAGAGAAAAATAGGGAGAATCATACTAGGGATTCTATTATCATATCTCGCAATAGTAGTAATTACAAAATATCGGGAGAAAGTATATATTCGAGAAGAGTTACAGAAGCCAGAAGTCATCGCAGTCATTGAAAAAGCACTAAGAAATGTAGAAGATAATATTATTAGAGAACCTGATGGAATAGTTGTTAGTGATAAAAAGATTAGAGATAAAGATACTAGTGATAAAGGTGATAGCGAATACCATATAATTAAATCATATGAAATTGATTATGATAAAACCCAACTGAATTCATGGGGGTTTGGGATTGAAACTACAATATTTATAAATGGAAATCCCGATTTAAGAATAAGCTTACTCATCAGTAATAGTGAAAGTACTGGGAGGTTTAAGGACAAGAATAAGGAATCGGAAAATTACCAAGTCGAAAGCTCGGGTATTTCTCGAGAGGCAGATGATTATCTTAGGGACGAAGAAATGAAGAGGCCAGAAATAGTAGCTTTGATAAAAGAGGAGCTTCTAAAGCTGGATCCAGAGGCATTTACTGAGAAGGGGAAAATTCGTTTTTACAAGGTTAATGTGGATAAAATGCCATCTGTAGAGGATAGGGGCCTTAAATCTGAGCTTTTGATTAATGGGGATGAAAACTTGAAAATGCATATCTCTATTAGAAAAAAAGACGGAAAATATGAATTTGGTGGTGGGTTTACTTATGAAGCGTTAGATAAGTTCTTGAAACAGTAATCCGTGATGTGCCACAAAAATTAATTAAATCAACCGAACCTAGCCGTCATGCTGGGTTCTTTTTTTGCTTGCGCGTATAGTAAAAACGCTGGGGGAGCAGTATAATAAAGATAAGTTCAGGAATCAGTTTTTAGGGAGAGGGGTTGTTGGAAATGAGTCAAAAAGTTAGAGACATTGGAATTATTGCGTTAGGCATCATCAATGGCGTGAATGCTATCTATCAGCTACTATTTCGTCAAGATATCGTGCTATTTATTGTGAGTGCAATCGTTGTCGGGCTTGCTTTTTATACTTGGGTGAATCGGGATAATCCAGAACAACTCAACAAGATGAATCGCGGATGGGCTGTCTTTTTGCTTGGCATGGTAGCCACTATTGCTTTTATCCTCATCATGAATGATTTCTTTGGGTTTGAGCAATGGGAGTCGTGGCAAAAATCCGTCGTTAGATTCACGTTTGTCTTTGGGTTAGTGACGGTAGTGAATCGATACTTTAAAAAATAATCGTTTAACGGAGGTGTTATATGGCACTTTTACATGTTTCATTTTTTTCAAAAACTTTAATGAGAACCATCCCGCTGTCAGTCTACTTGCCTAGCGATGCGGTGGATTTTGATAATCAGTATCTCTCGGAAGGCCCGTACAAAGCGTTGGTGCTACTGCACGGAGTATTGGGCAGTGATCAGGACTGGGTCAATCAAACGCGCATTCTTCGATACGCTAAAGAGAAGAACCTTGCCCTCATCATGCCTTCTGGGGAAAATCATTTCTACGTAGATCAACCGTGGAACTATACGAACTATGGAGAATTTATCGGGGTGGAGCTTCCAGAAATCTCACGCCGAATGTTTCCTATTTCCAGAAAACGGGAAGACTTGGGTATTGCCGGTCTTTCAATGGGTGGATACGGGGCGCTTCGAAACGGCATCAAATATCCCGATACCTTTAGCGTGATTGGAGCGTTCTCTAGCGCGATTAAGAAACAGGCACTTCCACCAGAGGAGATACCAGAAGCACCGTTCTTTTTAAGAAAAAGCTTTTTGGAGGCGGTCTTCAAAGATGAGGAGACCTTTGTGGCGGAAGGCAATCAGTTGTATCATGCCGT